>CABDXZ010000240.1_pt1 | contig 9825 bp, 4 predicted proteins | sample 3421441 | NCBI WGS metagenome assembly CABDXZ01 (sample SAMEA5534336, study PRJEB31848) | metagenome | biome: tundra; feature: field; material: soil | place: USA | collected 2013-05 | depth 0.15 m | reverse complement strand
ACCGCGTGCGGTACGCCGCCGACCCGGCGGGCGCTCTGGCTGTCGCGGCGCCAATTGCGGAGCGTCCCGGCAACGCGATCCGCAGCGTCACGCGCCTGTTCACCAGCGACGTGGAAGACAAGCCCTGGTACCACGATCGCGAAATGTGGCCGCGCTACCTCAGCATGCTGGCCGCGCAGCGCTTCAACCGCTTCAACCTGAGCTTCGGCATCGGCTACGACTTCCTGCGCAACGTGACCGACGCCTATTTTCTATTCGCCTACCCGTTCCTACTCGAGGTTCCCGGCTACCGCGTCAGGGTTCCGCAACTTCCCGATGCGGAACGCGACCGCAACCTGGAGATGCTGAAGTTCATCAGCGAGCAGACGGTGGCCCGCGGGATGGAGTTCCAGCTCGGCATCTGGATGCACGGCTACCAGTGGATCAACAGCCCCAGCCCCAACTACACGATCGAAGGCCTCACGGCGGAGACGCACGGGCCCTACTGCCGCGATGCGGTGCGGACGCTGTTGAAGGCGCTGCCCGCGGTCAGCGGTGTCACCTTCCGGGTGCACGGCGAGAGCGGGGTGGAGGAAGGCAGCTACGAGTTCTGGAAGACCGTCTTCGAGGGTGTGGCCACCTGCGGGCGCAAGGTCGAGATCGACATGCACGCCAAGGGCATGGATCAGACGATGATGGACACGGCGGTGGCCACGGGACTGCCCATCAAGATTTCGCCCAAGTACTGGGGCGAGCACCTGGGCATGCCCTACCACCAGGCCGATATCCGCGAGGTGGAGCGGCCCAAACCCGGGCATGAGGCTACCGGCCTGATGAAGCTCAGCTCCGGATCGCGCAGCTTCCTGCGCTACGGCTACGGCGACTTGCTGCGGGAAGACCGCAAGTGGGGCGTGCTGCACCGCATCTGGCCCGGCACGCAGCGGCTGCTACTGTGGGGCGACCCGCTGACCGCCGCCGCGCACTCCCGGGCGTTCGGGTTCTGCGGGAGCGAGGGCGTGGAAATCATGGAGCCGCTTTCGTTCAAGGGCCGCCGGGGGAGCGGGATGGCGGGCAACCGCACCGCCTATGCCGACGCGTCTCTGGCGCCGCGCTGGGACTGGGAGAAATACGAATACGGCCATCGCATCTGGGGCCGTCTGCTCTACAACCCGGATGCGTCGCCCGACACCTGGCGGCGCTACATGACTTGGCATTTCGGCGACGCCGGCACTGCGCTAGAAGCCGCGCTGGCGAGCGCCAGCCGCATCCTCCCCACCATCACCACGGCGCACGCGCCCTCGGCGGGCAACAACACGTATTGGCCCGAAGTCTACCTCAACCACTCGCTGGTGGACGCGGCGCATCCGGGACCATACACGGACAGCCCGCCGCCCAAGGTATTCGGCACGGTCAGCCCGCTCGATCCGCAACTCTTCGCGACGATCGACGATTTCGCCGATGGGTTGTTGAAGGGCGAACGCAGCGCGACTTACTCGCCCATCGAGGTCGCCCAGTGGGTTGAAGACTACGCCGGCGAGGCGTCGCGCCAGCTTGCCGAGGCGGCGGCGAAGGCAGGGGGCAAGGACCGTCCCGAGTACCGCCGCATGGCCATCGATATCGAGCTAGAGGCAGCGCTGGGCGGCTTCTTCGGGGCGAAGTTCCGCGCCGGGGTGCTCTACCGCATTCACGAGCAGACGGGCAGCCGCGCCGCGCTGGAAGCCTGCCTGGAACGCTACGGGGCGGCGCGCGCGATCTGGGCCGGGCTGGCCAACCGCGCCAAGGGCGTCTACGTCCGCGATATCACGGTGGGCGAATTGCGCCAGTTGCGCGGCCACTGGCTGGACCGGGTGGCCGATATCGATCGGGACATTGTGCTGGTGGCGGGCCGCCTGGCACAGGCCAGGGGGGGCGAACCAACGCCAGCGATCCGATCCGCCATCGCGGAAGCCCTGGGCCGGCCGGTACGCGAGGCCATTTCCTGTACCCACGCCGTGCCCGCGCGCCGGCGTCCGGGGCAGCCGCTCGAACTAGCGATCGCGCCCGCGAAAAAGCTGGCGACGGTGCGTCTGTACTACCGTCACGTGAACCAGGCCGAGCGCTGGGAAAGCATGCAGATGACCGCCGCCGGGCCGCGCTGGCGTGCGGCCGTTCCGGGCGCGTACACCGCAGGCACATACCCAATCGAATACTACTTCGAGTTGCGCGAATCGCCGGCGAAAGCGACGATTCACCCGGGATTCGGCGCCAGCCGCGCGAACCAGCCCTACTTCGTGGTGCGCGCGGTGGGGTAAGAGGCGGCGCGCGGCAGGCAACCTGCCTGCGATGTTCGCAGATTGGTATAGTAGCGGTTTCCGACATGAACCGCTCATTGATGTTCGTCCTCGCCGCGGCAGGGCTTTGGTCGGCCGCAGTTTCCGCGGATCAGGCCGGCAGGTGGCAGATTGAACCATTTGCGCGCCCGTCCGGCAGCAGTCCGGTGATTGCGCCGAACAAGGCTTCGCTGTTCCGGAATCCGGTGGATGGGAAGCGGGTTCACTGGGAGGCTCTGCACACATTCAATCCGGCGGCCATGGTGCGCAACGGCAAAATTTACGTGCTCTACCGGGCGGAGGACGACACCGGCGAAATGGGCATCGGCCTGCACACTTCGCGACTGGGCCTGGCGGAAAGCGGCGATGGCATCCACTTCACCCGCCGGCCGGAACCGGTTCTCTACCCCGATAACGATTCCGAGAAGGAGCGGGAATGGCCGGGCGGCTGCGAAGACCCGCGTATTGTGGAGAGCGCGAACGGCACGTACGTCCTGACGTACACGCAGTGGAACCGGAAAAAGACCGACGCGGCCATCGCCACTTCGAAGGATCTGATTCACTGGACGAAGCACGGTCCCGCGCTGGGGACGGAGGGCAAGTATGCGGCTCTGTCCTACAAATCGGCGGGAATTGTGACGCATGTCGAAGGCGGCCGCCTCATCGCCGCCAGAATCGGCGGCAAATACTGGATGTATTGGGGAGAAGGCGTGATCCGCCTGGCCACGTCCGACGATCTCATCCACTGGAAGCCCGTGGAGGACGCGCACGGCGAGCCGGTGGAAGTGCTGGCGAAACGCGACGGGCGCTTCGACAGTTCGTTTCCGGAGACCGGACCGCCGCCGGTGCTGACCACGAGTGGCATCGTGGTGCTGTACAACGGCAAGAACGCCGAAAGCGGCGGCGACCCGGCGCTCGGCCCGAACGCCTACGCGGCTGGCGAGGCGCTGTTCGCGGCGGATGCCCCGGCAAAGCTCATGGGGCGCACCGATCAGCCGGTGTTTAAGCCGGAACTGCCGTTCGAAAAGACGGGCCAGTACGCCGCCGGGACGACGTTCGCGGAGGGCCTGGTGTGGTTCCGGAATCAGTGGTTTCTGTACTACGGGTGCGCCGATTCGATGGTGGGAGTCGCCATCGCCGGCTGGTAAGCGAAGTAGCGCCGCGTGGGTGGTCGGCCATGGTGGGGAATGGGGGATGATGCTCGCTTGTGGGTCAACTTGTAACAGCTATCGCCTTTCTAAACCACGCTGTGTCACCGCGGAGTGTCCAAGCTTTCCAGATGACTTAGGATTCCTTCGGCCCCACTTCCGCGGATCGCGCGTGATACATCCATGTGGCTTTGCAGTAGCTTCTTCGGATTCCTAAACGCTGGGCGACTAGGACTAGGGAGGATCTATTGCTCCGAACGCAGGGTTCGGGACCACGGCCGGGCCAAAGTCCTGGTCGGCGACAAACCGTCAACGTGAATCGTAAACACTACGGCGTTACCCGTGGGTAATATGGGCTAGCCTTAGCCTAGCCTAGCCCGCCACTGAAAGGCGGGTGGCGCCGTCGACCGGAGGGTATTCCGCGCTAGAGGCTGTTCCCCAAGGAGGACCGTGGCTCGCGGAATGGGCGATAAGAGCGATCCCTTTCCTACTGACTTACCGAGAGGGCGAGGCCGGCCTGGCTGCGTATACCATTGACTTCTACGCTCACGGCGACTTGTTGGGGCAGCGAAAAATTCGAGGGCGCGGGGACCTGGACGGAGATCTGGTAGACATTGCCCGGGAGGGTGCCGAACGGGCCTGTCACGGTTGCCATTGTGTTGGCCTCGACGCCGTCGATGTACACGTCGGGGGGCGATGCGCCGACGCCGGTGGCGCAAATGGTTACGGTTGAGCCTTGCTTGGCGGGGTTGTCCGAGGAATTGAGCGTGCCATCGGCGTTGAGAATGTATCCCTGACCGACGCCGCTGCCATCGGCGGAATAGATGCCGGGTGCAGCGGCAAGCACCGCCGCGAGAAACGGATTCGAGCGATTGCCGCCCGATTGCACCGTGACGGTGGCGGCGCCGGTTACTACGAAATCGGCAGGCAGCATGGCAGTGAGCACGGTGGGAGTCTGCGACAGCAACGGGAGCGGGATGTCGTCGACCAAAAGGGTGGCGCCAACAGCGAATGCTACACCCTGCACCTGGAAGACGGCGCCGGGCGAAAGCGCGACGCCCAGTTGGCTGGCAGCATTCACGACGCCATCGATGCGCGGCGCGGCGGGGAGTACAGCGGCCTTCACCACGAAGCTCTGGAACGTAGTATCGGAAGGATAGAGACCGCTGAAAGAGCCGCCCTCGGAGAAAAAATAGTACGGTGGGTTCTCGGTGGCCCCGGCGAAGAACACGCCGCCATCGCCACCAGGGCGCGACGGAATCACCTCACGCACGGTGAAGGTGCGCGTGTCGCCGGCGAAGGTGGCCCATTGCAGGGTCGAGAGATTGGGCGTTAGCTTGGCGATCCAGCCCGTTGCGGGGGAGAAGGAGCCTTGCGCCGGACCGCGCGAAGGGAATGCCTTGGAGTACGTCGTCCCCCCGGCGAGGATGTTGCCATCGGTATCCGGGGCAAGAGCCAGGGTCATGTCCGGCGCTTCGCCGGCGAGCAGCGTGGAGGCCAGCGTGTGGAATTGGGAATCGAAACGGGTAATGAAAGCGTGTCCATCGCCGTCGTTGCCGCGGTTTCCGGGAAGGACGGGAACCGGCGGCGGATTGGTCTGGAAGGCGCCTTGGGTGGTGGGAAATGGCGGTGCGCCTCCAACGAAGCTGGTGACGGCGGTCTGGCCTCCCGCATAGATGTTGCCGACGGAATCCGCGGTTACGACCCAGACAGTTCCCGGAAGAGTGGAGGAGCCGAGCAGCGACGAGCCATCGCCCGACATGCGATAGACCTTCCCGCCACCCCCAAGAAGGATGCCGCCATCGGGCGATAAGGCCAGGGTCGACGCATATTCATTCTGGCTGCCGATGTAAGTGGAAAAGACCAGCGTTGCGCCGGCGGCGTCGAACTGCGTGAGGAAGGCGTTGATGGGCGGCGGAGGCGAAGGTCCGATGCCAATGCCAGGCGGATAGCTGCCCCGAAATGTGGTCTGATACGCTCCGGAGGTCACGGGCAAACCGCCATGGGTCAGCCCGGCAATAAGGACGCGGCCGGCGCGATCGACAGCGATGGCGTTGGGGATGCCGCCACTGAAGCCGGTCGAGTATGCCAGCGAGCCATCGGGATTCAGCTTCACGACGAAAACGCCACCCCACGCGACGGGGGCATAAGCGCCGGCGGTAGCCGGAAAGTCCGTGGAGTAAGTCGTGCCGGTTACATAGACAGAACCCGAGGCATCCACGGCCATGGCACTGGCTTCGTCGTCGGACGCGCCGCCGATATAAGTCGAGTAGAGGATGTTGCCTTGCGGATCGAACTTAGTGACGTAGATATCGGCGGAGATCTGCGATCCGACAAAAACATGTCCCCCGGCCACGGCGAGCGCGGTGACACCCGACACCGCCGGTCCGATGAGCGAGGTGGTGGTGAAGCCGTCGGTGCTGGCAAGGATTTTGGGGCCGAAGCCGAAATAGAGCGTACCAGTGGACGGATCGGCGGCGAGACGGCACACCGCCGACGAGTAACTGTACTTACTGGACCAGGTGTTTCCGCCGTCAGTAGATTGAAAAAGGCCGCCGCCGTAATCGCTGCAGGTGTAGAGAGTACCCGGATGACGGGGATCGAACAGGATGGAATCGGCCTCGTATTGGTACGCGGGCTGCGGGAGCGCGGCGAAGGTAAGGCCATCGTCCGTGCTCTTCTCGATGGATCGCAGGGTGCCGAGGTAGACGACGCCGGGCGTGTTGGGGTCGAAGGCAAGATCGCGGATGCCCAATTGACCGCTGTAATAGGAATTGGTCTGCCATGTGGCCCCACCATCGGCGCTGCGGGCGAGACCGGTGAAGGTGTCGGCCAGGATCACGCCGGAGCGGGGATCGACCCAGATGTGGTAGACGTAGAGGCCGCCATCGGTGTAGGCGGTGATGCCGTTGTTAATGGCGGTCCAGTTGGCGCCGGTGTCGCTGCTCTTATAAATACCGTTGCCGTAGGTGCCGGCGTAGAGGACCTTGCTGGCCGCCGGATCGACGGTGACGGAGTGGACGCGCACGGGAAGGGCGGTGAGCGCGGCCCAGGTGGCGCCGGCATCGGGGCTGCGAAACATGCCCTGGATGCTGGTGGCATAGATGGTGTTGGGGTTGCGCGGGTCGGAACTGATCCATTCCGTGGAACTGAGGCCGGATTGATAGAGGTTCTGCCACTGCGCTCCGGGGCCATCGATGCGAAGCAGGCCGGAGCCGCCGGGGTGGGACTGGAGCGCGGACTGCGTGGGGAAGTCGGTGGAGGTGGTGTTGCCGGCTACGTAGATGTTGCCTTGAGAATCGCCGGCGAGGCCAGCTACGGTTTGGCCTTGCGAGCCGCCTATTTGACGAATCCATTGGAAGGAAGCTGACTGGCTGTGAAGGTGACAGACCAGTACTAGGGGAAGCAGGAACCGTGGCATGTTAGCGTATGGATGCATCTGTGAAACCACGGCTCGGCTTTTGTTTTCAATATGATCGTTCGGGTGGTGTGTCATTTCGGTACAGCGATAGTGCCATCTACACTACACAAGCCCATCGAATGCCTACAACACTTTGCGAAAGGCGAGTCGAGTAGCGGTGGCTTTGGCTGTTAGGACGAGCCGAATTTTGGACTTGCTCTTGCTTCCAAAGGCGACGAACCCGAAACGCTAGCCGTAGTCGGTCCTGCCTGGTCGCCCAGCGTTTGCCAATCTTCCTCCTCCAGACGGTTGACGGCCTAGTCGCAAACAGCGCGCACCGCCGTGCGGCTACCGATATCACCAGATATCGCTCCGCAGGAGGCGCGATCTGCCCCCTGATTAGGGTCATTCGGTGGTTTGGCGACTTCTCGGGCACGTTGGGATGGTCAGTCTACGATAACGCCTTTTACCAGCCCCAACGCAAGATTGGTGCACTGCCAGACCGAAAATACTCCGATTGCATCCGAAGTGGCGTTTGAGATAATAGGGCCATGAAGGAGGGGGAAATGCGTTATATCCCGCTCGTCGCTGCACTCTCGACACTGGCCTTGGCAGCAAGCGCAGGTGCGGGTGAATCCGTGTTGCTAGCCAGCGGCCGCGGTGGCTGGATTGAAGCCATCGACCTAAGAACGTTGGAGACGGTGTCTCGTATTCGAGTACCGGAGATGACGGAAAGCGTCGCCTCCGATACTTCGGGGCAGCGGCTCTTTGTGGCGGCACCCAGTGGCCCTGGGAAAGGTTGCTGCGCACTCTTTGCCATGGACCCGCAGTCGATGCAACTCTCCTTTCTTGTCGAGCCGGCACTATCCGCCACTGTAACAGCAGGCCGATTATTCACCCAACGCGGCGCGGTTGGAATCGAGGTCTTCGATCTTCAAAATCTGGCACGCCTGCCTGCGGTAAAGGCCCCAGGGAATTATCGATTGCGAGCATCGCCGGATGGCCGCCTCCTCTTTGGCATTACAAGATTTCCTCAACCGTCGCTGGATCTATTCGACGCCGAGCGAGGTGCGTTGATCGCAAGCCAGCCTCTGTCCGACGCATCAAGTCTGGCGGGAGCATGGGTAGGTCAGCAGTATTTCCTTCTAACGGCGCAATCGGGGCAGGCTAACCTGCGACCGGTGAATGCCGATTCAGGGAAACTTGGCCAAGCCGTATCGTTGTCTTCGTCTGGCTCTTTCCCCGATTGCCAAATGACTCCATACGACATCATCGCTTCAGGCGGCAGGCTGGCGATCTATGGCCAATTCGGACTTAAGTCGGATGGCGCGTGCACAGTCCCGGGCGGTTTTGTCTTTGCCGACCCCGGTAGCGGGGGCGTGACTGGCCGTTTCGCATCTGACCTGACTTTCCGGCGGATGGTGGCCAGCCCAGATGGCCTATATCTCTTTGGACTGGACGTTGGCTCACCCGCGTGGCGTCGCGTTCGGATCGTCAAGATAGAGGCTCGGACGGGACAAGTTGTTGCCGAAAAGAGCCTTGATCCCGATGTTTGGTATCTGACGACCGGCCAGATCCCGGACGAGATCCGAGGACATCTGGACTTGGCGGCGATTCTCCCCACAAGGCGTTAGGTTTCGAGAAGACCGGAGGCGATAACCGACGGACGCTTCAGTCAGTGTCCCCCGTTGCGCCCGACAAGTGGCGCTTGGGGAAAATGGCCCGTCAAATGGGACCAGGGCGATCCACTTTCCACAAACGGCGTTTTCCTGCCCCTAACGCTTTTGCGCCAGGCCGAAACGTCGGTAAACACTTGACGACTAGGCAGGATCTATCCCCCGAAATGGCGACTCGGAGCGCCGGCGGCCAGAGTCCGAGTCGGCGACGATACGCTCAAGTGAGATGTCCTCCAGCAGCATTTGTGGACCGGAGCCGTTACCGCGTCCTGCTCCGTGCGCCGGATCGCGATGAATCAGTGCGAGCAGGAGAGACATCGACAGGGCACAAACCGTGCTCGCCCAAGGACGAAGAGTCGGTCGCGAGCCTCCGGTGCCGGCAGGCGCGAGTATGACTTCCGCCAATATCGCCTCATATAGTCGCGTCAGTGCGAGGTTGGTGGCATTGCGCCGATTACTTCAACCGCCTCATAAATCGCCGATACCGCCAGGGTGGCGAGGATCAGACTGTACAGTTGCATGTTGGTCCGAAGACCGGCGCGATATCCGGCTTTGCGCGTCCCGAATCCGGACTTGGTCGGATGAATAACCCATCTCCCCCACAAGTAAGAGCCAAAGATTGCCAGGATGTACGCCTGCCCTTCGATCAAGAGAACGAGCAAACGCGGCAACATCGTAACTTGACTCCTCGTGGAAGAGAACCAAATTCCCCAGACTGCGGGCCGGCACAGTCCAACCACAAACCCGGAAAACGGGATCAGCGCAGACGGTAACGTGATGGACGCAAAGGCGCCGATAATGCTGTTGACGAGAAAGGTGACCAGCGCCGCCAGCGGAATGTTCTTGGACTGATAGACCTTTGCAGCCGCATCGAGCACGCTATTGGCGTGGACTGGCACCTGATGGCTTGCCAGTAGTCTATCTCGCGCAGCAGGATAGAGCGCTTCGACGGTCATCCCACCGAGAACAAGCCCGTAGTAGAGGATGTTGATGACGATATACGGCCACAGATTCGCCCGGATGATCGCGAGCCCACGCAAAGCTTTATTATCGGACTCCATTATCCTCAGTTTAGAGCGGTTTGAACTTTAAGCCGCAATGAAGCGGTACGGTGCATGAAGCGATCGGCGCGTTACGAACCACTCTGCAGCCGGACTAGAACGAGATGTCCGAAGCTCAGGGGCACTTGGCCGTATAACGCCGTTGCTGACATTTGGCGGGATAGATCACCGCTGACGCCGTACTGTTTACGAACCCAGTTGGGACGCGCCCGTGGCAAGTTCCTCGAAAGTGGCGTTACCGTCCATTGGCGG
>CABDXZ010000233.1_pt1 | contig 9894 bp, 7 predicted proteins | sample 3421441 | NCBI WGS metagenome assembly CABDXZ01 (sample SAMEA5534336, study PRJEB31848) | metagenome | biome: tundra; feature: field; material: soil | place: USA | collected 2013-05 | depth 0.15 m | reverse complement strand
CCGCCCAGCCCGTGGCGTGCACGCCGAGCAGGCGCACGGTCGCGCCGGCCTTCCAGTTGCGCCGGAACAGTTGGCGAACTTCCTCGAAGATTTCGGTGTCGAGATCGGTGGCGCGCGGCACCGAGAGAGCGCGCGTGATGGTGGAGAAATCCGAGTAGCGCAACTTCAGTTGCAGCGTACGCGCCTGCAGTTTGTGCTCGCGCAGCCGCCGGCCCACCATCTCCGAGAGGCGCGCCAGCGTGGATTCGATGCGGTCGAGATCCGCCGTGTCTTCGTTGAAGGTGTGCTCGTGGCTGATCGATTTCGGCCCTTCGTCCGCGCCGATCTCGCTATCGAACCAGCCGCCGGCGTCCAGCCCGCGTGATTTTCCAGCCAGCGCCAGTCCCCACTTCCCGAAGCGTTGTTCCAGGAACGCCTCGTCCAGGCGAGCCAGGTCGCCTACCTTGCGGATACCAACCGCGTGCAGATTCTTCTCCGTCACCTTGCCCACGCCCGGCACTTTGCGCACATCCAGCGGCGCCAGGAACGCCGCTTCCTGTCCCGGGATGATCCACAGCACGCCGTTCGGCTTGGCCAGGTCGGAGCTGATTTTGGCCACCAGGCGCGATGCGGCGATGCCGATGGAGCAGTTCAGGTTGGTGGCCGCCTTCATGCGTTCGTGCAGCAAATGAGCGGCCTTTAGCGGCGGCCCGTAGAGCCGTTCCGTGCCCGTGATATCGAGGTAGGCCTCGTCGATCGACGCCATTTCCACCAGCGGCGAAAACCCAGTGAGCACCTCGTGGACCCTGTGCGAGTATTCGCGATAGCGCTCGGGGTGCCCGTCCACAAAGACGGCCTGCGGGCACATCTGGTACGCCGTGCGCAGCGGCATCGCCGAATGCACGCCGAACTTGCGCGCCGCGTAAGAGGCGGCCGACACCACGCCGCGTTCATCGGGCCGGCCGCCCACCACTACCGGCTTGCCTTTGAGCGCAGGGTCGTACAACTCTTCCACCGAGACGAAAAACGCGTCCATATCGACGTGGAAGAAAGTGCGCACCATACCAGGGTACCAATCGAAAAAGGCCGGGGCCGCACACTCCGTCTGCAATTGATTTTATTGACGTTGTGGAGCCACAGTGTTCGGCCCAAGGTACTGGAATGATAGACTGGTGATCGGCACGCTCTTGAACCCATCCACTTCGGAACACTGCAATAATGGGACTATTCTCTCCGGCCCAGGTTGTCGGATACATCGCTCTTGCTCTTGGCATAACGGCTTTTCTTCAGAAAAGCGATGACCGTTTAAAGTTATTCAACGCGACTCAGGGTCTGTTTTACGCTCTTCATTTCGTTCTGTTAGGGAACCTTCCCGCCTCCGCCAGTTCGCTCCTATCGTCATTGCGGTCGTTCCTGGCGCTGCGCTATCGGTCATGGTTGCTGGGTGCGGCGATTATCGGTGTCAACGTCGGTCTGGGCGCGGTGTTCGCCAGAAACGCAGCCGGCTGGTTACCTGTAATCGGCTCCTGCATTGCGACGATTGCGATTTTTACGATGAGAGGCGTTCCGTTCCGATCCGTGTTGCTGGTCAGCACTCTGCTGTGGTTAGCCAACAATATCGTCAGCGGATCCATCGGCGGCACCGTGCTGGAATTGGCCAACGCGACAATCAATATCTCGACGATGATCCGCATGGTCAGGTCGTCGCGTCCGCAGCCATGCCCCTAATACACCACGCTCCCGGGGGAGAGCGGCGGTTGGCGGATTTCCAGGCAGCCGCGGCGGCGCCGCTTCCGGCCGGCTGGTCGGGCTGGAAGGTGAAGGTCTCGCATCCGGAACTAAGCCACGAAAGCACTGTTTCGTACGCCTTCATATCTTAGACGGGCGTATAATTCATCCAGGCGTTGCTGTTCAGCGAAGTTTCTGCCGAGCTGCAGCATGCTCTTTCCCGCCGCGCGGCCCAAGGCCGGTTTCTGGTCAACGCGGCGACGTACCGCACAGTTCCCGAGCAATCGGAAGCGGCGCTTCGCATCCAGTTGCGCTGCTAAGTATCTCCCTGTTCGGAAAGTAAGGAGCTAATTAGACAATGGCAACGAATTCGAGTCCCTTAACCGACGTATTGCATTCTGAAAACCACAGCAAGCTCTCCTCGGAAGAGATTGCGAAAGCGCTGGCGCGCCACAAGAAAAATCACTCCGCTGCAAAAGCCGAGAATGCAGCCGCCAAGGCGAACAAAGCAACCAAGAAATAGGGAGCCGGAGCCTGCGGTAGAGGCGGGATCGAGCCGAATCCGGCTCGATCCTAAACCGATGGGAAATCAGTTCGCCGGTTACACACCTGTCCCCCGGCAAGGATAAAGCAAATGGCACAAAAGAAGAAAATTACCGCCGGCAATCCAGATCCGCGAGGTTCGTAGCAACGTTAAACCAGTGCCTGCGATGCCGCGAAGCGGTCAGCCCCACATTCGATCTGTTGACTGAACAGCATTCCGCCTAGCCCGAAATCCAGGGGGACGGAGCGCGCCGAAATGCGCCGCGCGCAAGTCCGGCACGCGCGCTAATAGACCACGCTCCCGGGGGAGAGCGGCGGTTGGCGGATTTCCAGGCAGCCGCGGCCGGTAGGCAGCACTTTCCCCGGATTGAGCCGCGCATTGGGGTCGAAGAGCAGCTTCAGGTTAAGCATCGCCTCCAGGGTTTCCGGCGGGAACAACCTGGCCATCAGCCCGTTCTTCTCCATGCCGACGCCATGTTCGCCGGTGATGGAGCCGCCGGCGTCAATGCACCAGCAGAGGATCTCCGCGCCCGCCGCGCGCGCCTTTTCCATGTCGCCCGGCTTGCGCGCGTCGAACAGAATGATGGGGTGCATGTTGCCGTCGCCGGCGTGGAAGATGTTGCTGATGGTAAGCCCGTACTTCCGCGCCACCTCGCCGATGAAGTGCAGCGTGGGCGCGATCTGGGTGCGCGGCACCACGCCATCCTGCACGTAGTAGGTCGGGCTCACCCGGCCCACCGCGCCGAAGGCATTCTTGCGGCCCTTCCACAACAGGTCGCGCTCCTCGGCCGTGCGCGCCACGCGGAACTCGCGCGCGCCGCACACCGTGCAAGCCTGGCGCACCTGTTCCACCTGTTCCTCCACGGCTTCGCGGATGCCTTCCAGTTCGATCAACAGGACCGCCGCGGCATCCATGGGGTAGCCCGCGTGGGTGGCCTCTTCCACCATGCGCAGCATGACCCCGTCGAGCATTTCCACCGCCACCGGCGTGATGGCGCGCGCCGTGATCTCCGCCACCGTGCGGCCGGCGTCCTCGTTGGATTCGTAGATGGCGAGAATCGTCTTGACGGTCTCGGGCTTGCGCATCAGGCGGACAATCACTTTGGTGACCAGCACCATGGTGCCTTCGCTGCCGGTGAGCAGGCCGGTGAGGTCGTAGCCCGGCAGGTCGGACGTTTTGCCGCCGGTCTCGACCACGGCGCCATCGGGCATCACCAGTTCCAGTCCGAGCACGTGATTGGTGGTGACGCCGTAGGCCAGGGTGTGCGGTCCGCCGGCGTTTTCGGCGACATTGCCGCCGATGGTGCAGGCGCGCTGGCTGGAGGGATCGGGCGCAAAGAAATAACCGCTGCCCTGCACGGCGAGCGTGATATCCAGATTGACCACGCCAGGCTGCACCACGGCGCGTTCGTTTTCGAGATCGAGTTCCAGGATGCGGTTCATGCGGGCAAAGGCGATCATCAGGCCGCCCTCGCGCGGAATCGCGCCGCCGGAGAGTCCCGTGCCGGCGCCGCGTCCCACGAACGGCACGCCGAATTCCTGCGCGAGTTTGACGAGAGAGGCCACTTCGGCGGTGTTCCGCGGGAAGGCGACCAGGTCGGGCGCGTGCTTGTCGATGCCGCCATCGTATTCGTAAAGCGCCAGATCCTGGGGCCGGTCGAGATAGCCGCGCGGACCGAGGAGAGAGTGCACGCGCTGCTTGAGGCCGGCGGGGATCATGAGATTTAGTGTAAACCCTTGGGGCCGCCGGAGTATGGGCAACCGCTCCCTGACGGTTGCGGCGCGCTTCACTTGACGTTAGTCTGTCTGCTGATGACAGAATTCGCAAACAAGCATCCGGACCCTGGCGCCAGCCGAAGAACTTTCGTGCAACTGGTGGCAGGGGGAATCTCTCTCGCCGCCGCCTCCCGATCTTACGCCGGGGCGCCGGCGAGCGACAAGATTCAGGTCGGCTTTATCGGCCTGGGCGGCCAGGGGAGATCGCGGCTCACAGAGTTCATGAAGCAGCCCGACGTGACCGCGGCGGCGGTCTGCGATCTCGACCAGACGCACCTCGCTTTCGCCGTGGCGGCCGTGGAGAAGGCGCAGGGGCACAAGCCCGACCAGTACCACGATTTCCGCAAGCTGCTGGAGCGCAAAGACCTGGACGCCGTGATGGTGGCCACGCCGGACCACTGGCACGCTCTCCCGGTGATTCATGCCTGCCAGGCGGGCAAGGACGTATTCGTGGAGAAGCCGCTGGCGTACTCGATCGGCGAGGGCCGCGCCATGGTCGCCGCCGCGCTGAAGCACAAGCGCATCACCCAAATGGGGAACCACATCCACAACGATCGCCCCACATACCGGCGCGTGGTGGAGGTGATCCGCTCCGGCGCCTTGGGCCAAATCCATCGCGTGGATTGTTCGCTGGCCACCGGCAACACGCCGCTCGGGAAACCGGCCGATGGCGCGCCGCCGTCCGAACTCGATTACGAATTCTGGCTCGGACCCGCGCCGAAACGGCCGTACAATCCGCTGCGCTCGCATTTTACTTACCGCTATTTCTGGGATTACTCGGGCGGTTATTTGATCGACTTCTGGTGCCACTACACCGACGTGGTCCAGTGGGCACTGGACCTGCAAGCGCCCAAGAGCGTCTCGGCCGCCGGCGGGCGCTGGGGCGTGGATGACGCGGGCGAAACTCCCGACACGCTGGAAGTGGTCTCGGAATACCCGAACCTCCTGCTGACCTGGACGCTGCACCCGCAGGGGCGCCCGGGCTTCGACGCGATGGGGAGCAGCGTCATCTTCCAGGGCTCGGCGGCCACTCTGGTGACCAACTACAACCGCTACGAAGTGTATGTGAAGGGCAAGAAGGAGGAGGCGTTCCGGCCTCCGGCGCCGACCATTGCGGATTCGCCCGGCCACATCCGCGAGTTCCTGGATGCCATCAAGTCGCGGCAGCGCACCACCTGCGATATCGAGTACGGCCACCGCCTGACCAAGGGCGGACTGCTGGCCAACATCGCCTACCGCACCGGAGAGCGCCTCTATTGGGACGACGCGCACGAACGCTTCACCGGCGGCACGCGCGCCAACCAACTCGTGACGCGCCGGTACCGCAAGCCCTGGAAGCTGGCATGACGGCGCCCGGCCGACGGCACACCGCCCGTGTGAAACCTGCGACAATACCGTACGGTTCACTGTAATTCGAGGACGCCTATGCCGATCAAGCTTTCGATTCTATGTGCGCTGGCTGCCGTCATTCTCGCCGCCGCGGACTTTCCGCAGGCCGAAATCTCTAATGGCTCGATCCGCGCCAAACTCTACCTGCCCGACGCGCAGCAGGGCTACTACCGCGCCACCCGCTTCGATTGGTCGGGCCAGATCGCCAGCCTCGAATTTCAGGGTCACAACTACTTCGGACAGTGGTTCGACCGCTACGACCCGAAACTCCACGACTCCATCCTGGGTCCGGTGGAGGAGTTTCTCACCAACGGCATAGGCTTGGGCTACAACGACGTGAAGACCGGCGAGAGCTTCGTCAAGATCGGCGTGGGCGCGGTTCGCAAGCCGGAAGAGCGAGCCTTCCAACAGTTCAAGACTTACGAGATTACCGATTCGGGAAAGTGGACCGTCAATAAGTTTCCCGACCGCGTCGAATTCACCCAGGAGTTGCGCGACACGGCGGGGTACGCCTACGTCTACAAGAAGACGGTCCGCCTGACCAAGGGCAAGCCGCAACTGGTGCTGGAGCACAGCCTCAAGAACACCGGGAGCAAGACCATCGAGACCAGCGTCTACGAGCACAATTTCTACGTGATCGACGGCAAACCCGCGGGGCCCGATTTCACCGTCAAGTTTCCCTTCGCCGTGCGCGCCGTGGCCGATCTGAAGGGCCTCGCCGAAACCCGCGGCACGCAGTTCACTTACCTCAAGGAATTGGAGAAAGGCCAGTCGGTATACAGCGCGCTGGAAGGCTACGGCACAACGCCGAAGGACTACGACATCCGCGTGGAGAATTCCGCGGTGCACGCCGGCGTGCGGCAGACTTCCGACCGCCCGCTGGCGAAGCTGGTCTTCTGGTCCATCCTTACCACCGTGTGTCCCGAAGCCTATATCGATATGCGCATCGCTCCCGGCAAGGAATTCACCTGGCGCATCGCCTACGACTTTTATACTCTTCCCGAATCGGGGGTCAAATAACCATGAAACTGATTTCGAAGTTATTCCTTTCCGCGGCGGCACTCGCCTGCATGCTGCCCAGCGGGTTCGCGCAGCCCGCCAAGGCTGCCAAAGGCGAGTACATCGCCTATGTCGGCACTTACACGCGTCCCGATAAGAGCAAGGGAATTTACGCGTGGCGCTTTCAACCGGCCACCGGGAAACTGACCGCGATCGGCCTGGTGGGCGAGACCGCGAGCCCTTCGTTTCTGGCCATCCACCCAAACCGCAAGTTCCTCTACGCAGTCAATGAAATTTCTAACTTCGAAGGCAAGCGGGCGGGCAGCGTCAGCGCGTTTGCCATGGACACCAAGACGGGCCAGTTGAAGTTGCTAAACACGGTCACTTCGCGCGGCGACGGTCCCTGCCATCTCGCCCTCGACCCATCGGGGAAATGGCTATACGTGGCCAACTACGGCGGGGGCAGCGTGGCCGAATACCCCGTGCACGACGATGGCACGCTGGGCGAAGCTTCCGCCTTCGTGCAGCATAAGGGCTCCAGCGTGAATCGCCAGCGCCAGGCTGGGCCGCACGCGCACGAGACGGTGCTCTCGCCGGAGGGCAAGACGGTCTTCGTCCCCGACCTCGGACTGGATGAGATACTCTCTTACAAGGTCGGCGGTCTTACACCGAACGATCCGCCGTACACCAAGATCGCTCAGGGCGCCGGCCCGCGTCACCTGGCATTCGCGCCGAACGGCCGGTACGCGTACGTCATGACGGAGATGACGGCGAGCGTGGTCGCCTTCCGCTATGAGGGCGGTAAGTTCGAAGAGTTACAGACCCTTCCCACCGCCGATCTCGCGCCCGACGTCAGCGGCGCCGAGATCGCCGTGCATCCCAACGGCAAGTTCGTCTACAGTTCGACGCGCGGGGCGAACAGCATCGGCGTCTTCGCCATCAACGCCGACAAGGGAACGCTGACGCCGGTGGAGCGGGCGCCCTCGGGCGGCAAGACGCCGCGCGATTTCGCGATCGACCCCACGGGCGCCTATCTGTTCGCCGCCCATCAGGATTCGGATAACGTGGTGGTCTTCCGTATCGACGCCAAGACAGGGAAACTGACTCCCACCGGCGACATCCTGAAAGCGTTCGCCGCCGTCTGTGTGACGTTTGTGCCGGCGCAGTAAGTTGGGTCAGGCTCCGCGCGCCAGCGCCGAGACGGCCCACAGGTAATAGGCATTGTGCGGGCTCCAGTACTCGGTGGTCCGCCAGTCGAATCCGTACTGCATATCGAGAATTGGGGCGTCCTTAGTGTTGCCGGCGATGCCGTTCATGATGCCGCCGGGGATGAGCCCCACGAAACGCGAATGGGGGTACGGATTGCGCATGCCTTCACCGGTCATGAGGCAGGCGCCGAACGGGTTGGCGCCCATCACCCATTCGAGTTGGCGGTACGCCAGGTCGCGGTACGCGGCACGGCCGAACGCCTGCGCGGCTTCGGCGAGCAGCAACGCGTAGCACTCCAGGTGCGAGGTCATGCCGAGCCACCAGAACTGCTTGCGCACCGGCATGAAGTAGCGATAGGTGAGGTCTCCGGCGAGGGGCCGGTAGGTCTCCGCCGTGGGCGACCCCAGGAAGACGCCGAAGGGCACGATGGCGTAGGCGGAGTGCGCCGCCATCGGCATCACGTACTCTTCCAGATGCAGGCGCACGGCATCGCGGCAGCGCGCGGCGTTGGCATGTTGCGGCAGGGCGCGCGCCAGTTCCAGGAGCGCGAGCGCGGGGAGGGCGGAGTGCACGGCATCGGTGTAGGGATTCCGGTCGCGGTCCGAGACCCACCAGAAGGCGCGAATCTCCTTCTGTCCGCCTACGAAATCGGCGGCTTGCAGCGCCAACAATTGGCCGCCGAGTTGGACCGCCGCAGCGGTGTACGGGGCATTTTCCAGGGCGCCGGCGGCGGCGCGCATTTCGAGCGCGGCCATCAGCCACCAGGCCAGATCGCCGGTATTGCCTTCGCGTTTGGCCGCGCTCCAGCAGCGTTGCGCGGCGGCCAGGCACTGCCTGGCATAGGGCGCGTCGCTCGCCTGGAAGGCCTGGGCCGCCATCGCCTGGACGGTGACGAAGAGCGCCTGATTGCGTCCGCGTTTCGCCGGGTTGAGGTAGCGATCGTCGTCCGTCCCGGGGCGGTTGTCGGTCCAGTGGTTGTCGCTGTTATCGCCGTTGACCCCGCCGGCGACGTCGGCCCACACGAGTCCGTCAGAGTCCTGCATCTTGAGGAAGTAGCGATTGCCCCAGCGCACCTCGTCGAGCAGCGCGGGCAGGCCGCTGCCGCCAGCGTCCCAGTGCGCGCCCAGATTGCGTGCCACGCGCAGCAGGCCGATGGCATTGAGCAGGGTGGCGTCGATCCATTTGCGCAGGTCGCCGGCATCGTGCCAGCCGCCGGTGACATCGACCTGTTGGCCGTTGTCGCGGCGGCGCGCGTCGTCGAGGTGGCAGGCGGGATGCACGCCGGGGACTTCCACGCCGCAGCGCTGATAGCGGTAGTAGCCGGCCGCTTTGGGCAGCGTGCGGCGCCACACGTCGGGGCGGATGAAGAAGGGCGTCCCGAGTTCGCCGGCGATGGAGATCTGGTACATACCTTCGCGTTGGATGGCGCTGAAATCGCCCACCAGGCAATCGATCACGTCGCTGGTTTCGCGTTTGAGCGGGAGGGTCTGGCGCACGGCGGCAGCTCCGCCGGCGATATCGCGGATCTGAAAATCGGCCGGCCCGTCTTCGCCCGAGTAGCGGAAAATCACCGTCTTGCGGGCGCCGGGTAGAAATCCGAGATGGTTGAGCGCGATGGCGGGCGTATCCTCCGGCATCATGGCTTCGACGGGCTCTTCGCGGGGGGGGCCCGTCTGTGCGAGCAACGCGGCCGCGGGTGTAGACAGGCCCCAGCCGAGAAAACTGCGGCGGTTCATACTGCCAGACTAACTCCGTACGGGTGACGGATGGGGATGAGTTGCTCGAAGGCTGTGGGTGGACGCGGAGGAAAGCGGTAGGCACCCCGCAGGCGAGATTGCCTGCCGGATGGGGCGAAGCGGGCTAATCTTAGCCCGCTTTGTTGGATCCGGCTATTGATAATAAAGACGTTAGCGGCGCAAGGAGCAGAAAAGCGGGCTAAAAATAGCCCGTTTTCGCCGCCGATTCCTGCAAGCAGGGCCGTGCCTGCCCCCCAACTGATTCCATGTTACAGCACGGGAGTGCGAGTTTTGGGATGGGAGACGGGAGGCGAATCCGGCTAAGGTACTCCTGAAGAATGGTTTAGGGGCCAAAGATTATTTTATGTTGGCGTGTGACTGGGGTCGGGATCGCGTGGAGTTTGAGGGATGCTTCTTGACGCGGAGGCACGGAGAAACACGCGAAGAACATCTTTCAGAAATAGCGTCAGTCCCTGTCCGAGCGACCGCTTCATGGGCGGCGTTATCATGAGCAGTACGGCGGCACTAGACGTCT
>CABDXZ010000232.1_pt1 | contig 9909 bp, 5 predicted proteins | sample 3421441 | NCBI WGS metagenome assembly CABDXZ01 (sample SAMEA5534336, study PRJEB31848) | metagenome | biome: tundra; feature: field; material: soil | place: USA | collected 2013-05 | depth 0.15 m | reverse complement strand
GGGCGCGTGTGGGTCACCAGGGGGGCGAACCACGCCATGCGGGCGGTGAGCAAGGCGAGCGCGTCGTGCGATTCGTGGTTGGAGCGGCGCACATTGAGGATGGCAAGTTCCTTGCGGCGCATGGGGGAGACCTCGAAGGGCACCATGGCGGCGGAGTGAATGCCGGTGAGCACCACGCGCCCGGCGTTGCGCACCGCCCGGATGGCGGCATTGGTGGTGTCCTCTTTGGCGGCGCAATCGATGGCGCAATCCACACCGCGTTTCGATGTGTCGGCCAGAATCTGGCGGGCGTCGTCGATCTGCGTGGGGTCGAGCGTCGCGTGCGCGCCCATGTGGCGCGCCAGTTCGCGGCGATGAGGCACGGGGTCGATCGCCCAGATGCGGCCCGCCCCGGCCACTTTGAGGCAGGCGATAGTGAGCAGTCCGATGGGTCCGGCCCCGAAGACGGCCACGGTTTCGCCGGGTTGGATAGCGGCGAACTGCATGGAGTGCATGGCCACGGCCAGCGGCTCCACAATGGTGGCCAGTTCCAGGGGCATGTCCGGCGGGATGGCGAGCAGATTGGCGACCGGCAGATTGACGAACTCGCGGAAGAACCCAGGAATGCCGGCATTGCTCATAAAGCGGATATTGGCGCACACGTTGTGATGGCCGGTGCGGCAGAATTCGCAATGGTAGCAGTAGAGCGCCGGTTCCAGCGCGGCGCGATCGCCGGCTTGCCAGCCCGTGACGCCGGTCCCGGTCTTGACCACCGTGCCGGCCGGTTCGTGGCCCAGCACCATGGGGTATTCGCACGGAGCATCGCCCACCGCGCCTTCGGAGTAGGAATGCAGATCGCTGCCGCAGATACCGGTGGCATTGACCCGCACCTGGACTTCGCCGGGGCCTGGGTCTTCGATCGATTTTTCGGTCAGATGAAATTCGCGTGGCGCGATCAGTTCGGCTACGAGCACGGTGAGGTTCCTACAGCCATTGTAAGATAGCTATGCATGCAGAATTTTCGCCAGTTCGAAGCCGGACCCGATCCGTTTGGCCAAAAGTTCCAAATCCTGTTCAAGTGGATGCAGACCGCCATCTCGACGCGCCACGCCGATACCGTGGATGTCAAGTTCATCCTGGTGGATGAAAACGGCGGGCGTACCGAAAAGACCATCGCGCTGCCCCATGCCGATTTGCTTAGGGTGAGCAAAGAACTAAACCGTCCGATGGACGACCCGTGGTGTTCCCGGCTTGGTGCGCTGCATCTGCTGCGCCTGGTGGAGACCGGCGAAGACATGGAGAAGGATCTGGTCACGGTATCCGCCGCGGACTTGAAGGGCTACGCGGAGAGGCTGGGCGACACGGAGAAATCCGCGGTGCACGCGGGCTGAGGAATTTCCCCTCAAAACACCTTGGGCTCCTGTTTCTTCATCTGGTTTTTATCTGGCTGTAACCTGGCTCCGCTACCTTAGAGCGGAATGCTAACCAAAGTTCTGCGATTTACGCTCCTCGGGGCGATGGCTCTGCCCCTGGTGTTTTCACAAACCGATTCCGCCCGCATGACCGGTACGGTAACCGACGCCTCGGGCGCCCTCATCCCGGCGGCTTCCCTCACGGTGAAGAACGAAAAGACCGGGCAGGAACGGAAGGTCTCCGCCGATGAGCATGGCGTCTACGTGGCTCAGCAATTGCAGCCTTCGACCTATTCACTGACGGCAACAGCTCAGGGAATGGCGACTGCCGAGTTCAAAGGCATCAGCCTGCAAGTGGGTCAGGAACGGACGCTCAACATCGCGCTTTCGCCATCGTCGATGACCACCGAGGTGAATGTCTCCAGCGGCGAATTGGCGGCGCTGGAAACCAGTTCCTCCGTAATGGGCGCCAACGTCCCGGCGCGCGAGGTCGCCGAACTCCCCATCAACGGCCGTCAGATTTCACAGCTCTATCTCATGACGCCAGGCGCGGTCAACTACGGAGCCGGAACCTTCGACGACATGCGCTTCAACGGCCGCTCCTACGAGGAGAACGCCATCCGTTACGACGGTATCGAAGCCGGCGGCATCATCAGCAACAACCCGAGCGACTTCAACGGCGAGATCCCCGGCCCATTCCGCTTGCAGGCCAGCCTGGAAAACGTGCAGGAGTTCCGCGTGGAGTCGAACAACTACCCGGCGGAATTCGGCACCGGAACCGGCGGGCAAATCAGCATTATCACCAAGAGCGGAGGCAACGCCTACCACGGCGGCATCTTTGAGTATTTCCGCAACGATGCGCTCGACGCGCGCAATTTCTTCGATGGCGCCAGCCCCTCGATGCTGCGCCTCAATCAATTCGGCGGATCCGTGGGCGGCCCGCTGGTAAAAGATAAGCTGTTCTTCTTCGCCGGCATGGAAACGCTCAAGCAGAGCACCACTTCGCCGTTCATTGAATCCACGCCCAGCGCCGCGGTGCGCGCCCTTCCCGATTGCCCCGCCGGCACGGGACAGCAAACCACGCCGACGTGCATCAATCCCGCCATTCGGCCCTTGCTCAAGGCCTTCCCCGTGGGGCAGACGGCTTCCAGCAACCCTTTGTTCGACATCGTCAATATGCAGGGCCCCGGCTCCGTCAACGAGTATTCCGGCAACATCCGCTTCGACTACATCGTCAGCGACAAAACCAAGATGTATGCCCGCTATCAGCGCGATCAGGGCTATGGTCTGGCCACCGCGAACTCCAGCGGCAGCTCTATCGTCTATGGCGCCGTCCCGCAAAACATGATGGTGGCCCTGAATCAGGTGTTGCGGCCGACGTTGCTCAACGAGATCAAGGTGGGCCTCAACGCACCCAAAACCCGCGTCTACGCCAACGCTCCCACCGTTCCGGGATTGGACCTCAGCGGCGTGACCCTGAGCCTTTCCGGCGTCGTCTCGCTGGGCGGTACCGGTGGACAGCAGGGGTCCGTCGGCATTTCCTCTCCCACCGGCCAGTTGAAGCTGTCGAGTGCCCTCAATGGACGCGCCGCGCCGTTCACCAATTACTCGCTCTCCTTCATCGATGGCCTTAACTGGATTCACGGAAATCACAACGTGAAGATCGGCGTCGAAGTCCGGCCCGAACATTTGAAGACAGCTTTCTACGGCGGCACCACCTATAGCTTCTCCAACATCCAGGCCTTCCTCGCCGACGCTCCGTCGCAGGTGGCGTTTAACGGCGATACCACCGCACTGAGTCCGTTTACCGGCAAGAGCGGGTTCACCGAGATGCATCAGACTTTCTATATCGGCTACGTGCAGGACGAATGGAAGATCCGGCCCAATCTCACCATGAACCTGGGCTTGCGCTACGAATACTACAGCCCGCTGCATGAATCCAATAACAAGGTCCTTTGGTTCGACGTGCCGACCGGCACTCTGATTCCGAACTACACCCCGGACTGGTACACCATGAAGACCACCAACTTCGGGCCGCGGTTCGGGTTGAGCTGGTCGCCGGAGGCGTTCCAGAACAAGACGGTGTTTCGCATCGGCGCCGGCATATTCTACGGTCCGGGCTTGACGGAAGGCCAGACTCAGCCGGCGCTCAACGACCGCATCAACCGGACCATTACCAGCGGGCCGCTGCTCACTTATCCGGTGACCCAGCAGAACTTCCTGGATAACTACAACGTCAACGATCCTAACTTGCAGTTCCAGCCCCGCGCCTATCTTCCGGACTATCGGATTCCGGAAAAGATTTACCAGTATTCGGCTTCGGTCCAGCAGCAGCTCCCGGCGAATACGGTGCTGACCGTGGGGTACGTGGGCAGCCAGGGACGCAACCTGTTTCTGCGCGGCATCGCCAACCGGGTCACTGGCGTCGTCATGAATCCCACCACCGGGGTTGGGTCCGCTGTCCGAGAGTTCAGCGTGGTCGATGGCACCACCGTCACCAACAAGTTCGCCGAGATCGATACCAAGACCAGCGGCGGCAGCGATAACTACAATGGCTTGCAGGTGTTGCTCAACCGGCGTTTCGCTCGCGGGCTGACCCTGGGATCCCAATACCAGTGGTCGCACAGCCTGGGCGACAGTAACGGTTCCAAGGACGCCCGTACCTCTGCCAACAACTACAGCTTCACGTCGGAGTACAGCAACAACATCTCCGATGTGCGCCAGACGTTCAACCTCAGCTTGCTGTACGAATTGCCGTATGGGACGGGAAAAGCCAATGGCGCCAATGCCGGCCCGCTGGCCAAGGCGCTGCTCGGTGGATGGCAGGTCGGCAGTATGTTCAACGCGCGGGGCGGTCTGCCGGTTGACGTCGAAATCGTCCGGCCGGACATCGTCTACCGCAACAACTCGACGGGCGCGATCAGTGCGGCCCCGCTAGTTACCAACGGCGTGGTCATGACGACTCCGGTGGTCAACGTCCCCGGCGGCGGCAACAGCCGCAACGTACGCCGACCCGACGTAGTTCCAGGAGTCAACCCCTACTACGTGAGCAACGGCGCGTTTTATATCAATCCGGCGGCTTTCGCGGTTCCGCAGCCCGGCACGTTCGGCAACCTGGGCCGCAATGCCCTGCGCGGTCCGGGCATCAGCCAACTCGACCTCACCATGTCCAAGAAGTTCGTGGTGGTGGAAGGCAAGTACTTCGAATTCCGGGCGGAGTGCTACAACCTCCTCAATAGCGCGGTCTTCGCAACGCCGGGCGGCGGAACGCCGCGCCTCAACGACGCGACCGGCATCCTTCAGCCCGGCCAGCCGTACACCCAGAGCGCGGCCGGCGGCACGTTCGGTGCGCTGACCTCGACGGTGTCCAACCAGGTCGGGTCGGGGACCAACCGGCAATTCCAGTTGGCGCTGCGATTTAACTTCTGAGCAAGGCAAAAAGCGAATTCAGCCGCCATTTCCTTTTTGGGGGGAGTACCTGCGGCGCATGCCGCCGCTAGACGGCGCGGATTATCCACGCCGGTATTGTACGAAAATTAACATCTTTTTGGGTTCTGTAACCCAAGATAGTTCTTGCCTCAACTCGGGAGCTAATGTAACCTGAACCTAATCGTTTACCGAGGGCAGGCTCATGATGTCGGCAACATCCACGCAACTTGTAGATTTCTACCGATGGGGTTTTCCCAATTCACCAATTCAGATCCACCTCGGCCTCGATGTAGTAAGTGGTATCCGGAGGCAGATCGAGGACTGTGAGATAGCCCCAGATGCACTTTCGCAGTGCGGGTTACTGATTGGCACATCCGAGCCGGGGATGACGAGCATTCTGAATTTCGAGCCCCTGGAGACTTTGGACACGGCGTCTTTAGGGGCGGCGATGCTCAGCGCGTCCGGGGAAGTCGTCGGCTTCTACCGCACGACTGCGGTAGGCAGCTCCTCGATGTCGGCTGAGGACAGAGCTCTGGCCGCGAAGTTCCCTCAGCCAAGCGCTGTGTTTTTGCAGATCGAAACCACCGAATCGAGTATCGGCAATGCCCGCTTCTGCTTCTGGGGGGAAGGCGAGCTTTTCGATTGGCCGGTGATGGTGTTTCCTTTCGCCGCGGAGGCGCTTGCGTCCAGGGCGTCCCGCCCGGAGGCCACCCACACCGAGTTGCAGCCGGTTGCGGCGTCCGCGCCTCTTCCGGTACCGCCGCCGGAACATCGGCAGAAATCGATGGCGCCGGCCAGGCAAGCACGGCAGACAACTGGCCGGCCTTGGCTGCTGTGGGTGATGCTGGCCGCGCTGGCGTGCCTGTCTCTGTCATTGGGCGCGTTGGCGTATTTCAGGCCCGGCTCCAGACTGCCGGTGGCGCCGCAGCCAGCGGCGGCAGCGTCTACGGAAGTAAAGAAGACCTCGCTCGGCCTGGCTGTCGAGAAGCGCGGTAATGGCCTCCTGGTTTCGTGGGATGGCAACGCGCCCATCGTCTCGAAGGCTAATTTCGGCATGTTGCTGATTCGCGGAAACGGGGTGAGCCGAGACGTTCCCCTGACTACCGATGAGTTGCGTGCCGGCGGATCTGTTTACACACTGGCTTCCGACGAACTGCGATTTCAGTTGAATATAGTTGCCGGCGAACAGGTGGTCCGCGAGTTTCTCACGGTGGTGCGGCCGCTGACCCCGGAGAGTCCCGCGCGCCTGCCCACTCGCCTGGCAAGCGCGAGTAGCGGTAATTCCAACGCTGCCGTACCGTCCCCCCCGGCGAAGTCGGAGCCGGCGCCGCAGCCCCTGGCTGAAATCAGGCAATTCGAACCGGTGGCCCCTTCCCAACCCGCCGCCGCTCCACCGTTGGGCCTGGATGAGCCTCCGGCAGCCGGCGGTTTGGCTCCGGTGAACACGGGAACGCTCTCCGTGCCGAACCCGACATCGGCTTCCGTGCCGAACCAGCCATCGGCTTCCGTGCCGAACCCGACATCAGTTTCCGTGCCGAACCAGCCATCGGCTTCCGTGCCGGCGCCGGTTGAAGTTCAGGGCAAGGAAGTTCCGGTCAGGCAGATGCAAAGCGACCCGGTGTTAGCGGCCGAAGCGCGCCCTCCCGTGGCGATACACAGGGTGGTTCCGGTTGTTCCAATCCTGCTGAGGGGACAACTTTGGAACACCACCGTAGTGGATGTCAGGATGTCGGTGGATGCATCGGGTAGCGTGGTGAAGGCTGAAGCGGTGCCGAAGCCCGGCTTGCACCCGGCGCTGCGCGATGAGGCTGTTAAAGCGGCGCGGTGGTGGAAATTCCAGCCCGCCTCGTTTAACGGTCATCCGGTGCCTGCCGAAATCGTCGTGCGATTCAACTTTGCCGCCAGCCGATAGCGAGCCACGCCTCTGTTTTCACGAGATGCCCGCGCGGAAGGTCCACCTTGTGGCGGGCGAAACGCGCGAGCCAACCATGAACTTCGCGTAGCCGGGGACCCCAGGCATGCCGGGAAATTCCATGCGCGAGAACCGGGAGTCCCTCCACGCAGAGCGACGAACCCGGGTGACGGCCCGGGTCAATAGAGGGAGGAAACAAGGGCGCTCACGAGAGAGCCTGGCGAGGGAAGGCGCCGGTTCAGCGGTCCTTGGCCGGGGCCGTGGGCGGCGCCGGGGTGATGGGAACTTCATTGGGGAAGTAACCTTCGCGCGCGCTGATCTTCACGTTGGGTATGCCCGGAATGTCCACGGTGATTTTGCGGTATGTCTTGGGCCTGGACACATCTTGATCGTAGTCCGGCTTGTAGCGCAGGATGTACTGCGTCGTGATCTCACCGCCGATACCTCCCACCGCCTTGATGATGCCGTTGGAGATTTGCGCCGCGTAGCCGCCGGTGCCCACGGTGAGGGCGTAGTTGCCGTCGTCGGAGGGGTTCGAAAGATAGCCGGAAACATCCTTGTAGAGCGAATTCAGCGGGTATTCGACGTGGCCGCCGGTCTTGTGGGTGAGGCGCTCCAGCACATTCTGGTCTTCGTTGGAGAAGCCGAAGGCCATGGTGCTGATGCCATAGATGGTGACCAGGTTGCGCTGGGCGAGTTCCAGAACCTCTTCCAGGTTGTGGGTGCTGGAGTTGTCGTGGCCGTCGCCCACCACGATGATGACGCGCCGCGGTTCGTAGGGTTCGCCTTTGACCAGTTCGCGCCGCGTGCAGGCCAGGTAAATGGCGTCAAACAGCGCCGCGCCGCCGCCGGGCTTCATCTTGCGGACCTTTTCGGCTATTTTCTCGGAGTCCCATGTGGTGTTGACCACGATGTCGGCGGTATTGGCGTAAGAAATGAGGTAGCCGGTGTAACGCTTGTCGCCGGGCAGCAGGTTCCAGACCAGCTCCAGAATGGCATCCTGGTAAGTCTTCCAATGGATGCGCGAATTGTTGCTCAGGTCGATCAGGAAGCCGGCCACGACGGGCTGTTTCTCCGCATGGCTGAAGAACTCGATATTCTGCGGCTTGCCCTCGTCGAGGACGCGGAAGTCCTTCTTCACCAGGTTGGAAACAAAGCGGCCCTTGTCGTCGGTCACGGTGACCGGCACGATGACTTCGGTGGCGGATCCCCTGAACTGGACACGGGCCGGGTCGGGCTGCGGCGCGGCGGGCGGCGTTGTCGTCGTCGGCGGAGTGGTTTGCTGGGGCACCGCGGGCAGGCAGAGAATCAGACCGCAGAGCGAACTGGCAGCGAAAACGCGTAGGGCAGACATGACGGCGTTGGTCCTATTCTAGCGCGGGAAGAGGCGGCGCGGCGTTCCGCGTCAAAATGCTACTGTGTACCCATGTCCAGCTTGCGCCCGCGGGAAGCGAACCCGGCATTGGGCGGCGCCACAGCGAAATTCGAACCCGTCTTCACGCGCGGCGCGCTGTTTATCCTGATTGCGCTGCTGCTGGGCGAGACGACGGTCAACTTCATCGATCGCCAGGTGGTGAGCGTGCTGGCGCCGGTGCTGCGCGCCGAGTTCCATTTGAGCAACGGCCACTACGCGGCCATCGTGAACGCGTTCCTGGGAACCTATGCACTCGCCCTTCCGTTCGCCGGATGGGTGCTCGACCGCTTGGGCGTGGGCCGCGGCCTCACGCTGGCGGTGAGTTGGTGGAGTGCGGCCGGGATGTTGACCGCCCTGGTCCGAGGCCCGCTGAGCCTGGGAATGTTGCGCAGCCTGTTGGCGGTGGGCGAGGCGGGGGCGTGGCCCGCATTCGCCAAAGCCACGGCGACCTGGGTGCCGGCCGAGGCACGTACCCTGGCCATCGGCGTGTGCAATAGCGGCTCGAGCCTGGGCGCCATGATCGCGCCTCCGCTAGTGGTGGGGGCCACGGCGATCGCGGGCTGGCGCGGCGCGTTCCTCGCCACGGGGGCGATCGGCTTCCTCTGGGTGTTGGCGTTTCAGCTCTTTCGGCGCTCCCATCCTGAGATGGCCATCGCCGAGCGCGCGCCCACCGCCCACGGGGATGGTGTGCGCTGGGTGGAATTGCTGCGCTACCGGCAGACCTGGGCGGTCTTCTTCTGCCGCTTCTTTGCGGACCCTTTGTGGTTCTTCTACGTGTTCTGGATTCCGGAGTTTCTGACCCGCGAGCGTGGCCTGAGCATGGCCGGCATCGCCGCGGTGGCCTGGATTCCTTTTCTGGTAGCGGACGCAGCGAACTTCACCGGCGGATACCTGACGCTTCGCTTGCAGCGCGCCGGCTGGAGCGCCAATCGCACCCGCAAGACTCTCATGGTGGGGGCGGCGCTGCTCTCGCCGCTGGGAATCCTGGCGGTATTCGCGCATTCTCTGTTTTGGACCATCGCGATGATTTCGGTGGCGATTTTCTTCTGGATGTTCTGGTCGATCACGGTACACAGTCTACCGGGCGACTACTTTCCGCCGCGCGCGGTGGCGTCGGTTTACGGGATCGGGGGGACGGGTTCCACGCTCGGCTCCGTGATCAGCACGTGGGCAGTGGGCCGCACCCTGGATGTCACCCATAGTTACGCGCCGGTGTTCATCGGAATCGGGCTGCTGATGCCCATCGCGCTACTGCTGGGGATGACGTTGATGGGCCGGGTGGAGCCCGTCGAGGATTTCTAGCCCGCCATATGCCCCCACGGATGCGGGCGGTCCTGAGTCCTCTTTTTCGGGCTCGGGTCACGGATTATCGCAACATTCGCCTCGGCTCCCGCTTTGTCATCAAGATTGACGCCCCTGGCGATAAGCTCCTTGAGATACCAGTCCCGAACCACAGGACTCCAGCTCTCTGCGCCGAGGGAGCAAACTGGCATCGGTTCTGACTTCAGGTTCGGGTAGTACCCTGCTGATTTCTGAACGGGCATTCTTCAGGAAGTTCGCAAACGGATTTGTCCAGTGCATCAGAATCATCGTAGCTTCCCCCAGTGTAATCCCGTACTGGCATTTTGGCCTGTGATGCCGACCCGAGTCGGCGGGGCCGGAAGTCGTTTTCAGGGAAGCCGACAAGCCGGCGTGCGTTCAGCAGCGACTCGTTTCTGCCTGCTGCGCCTCATGACGCTGGCCGGCGACCTGAGCGTACATAG
>CABDXZ010000219.1_pt1 | contig 10046 bp, 11 predicted proteins | sample 3421441 | NCBI WGS metagenome assembly CABDXZ01 (sample SAMEA5534336, study PRJEB31848) | metagenome | biome: tundra; feature: field; material: soil | place: USA | collected 2013-05 | depth 0.15 m | reverse complement strand
ACAAGGAGCCAGAGATTTGATTTTTCGGGCGGTCGAAGATGCCGACCTGATTCGCCAGGCAACCCAGGGCAACGTGGAGAGCTTCAACCTTCTCGTTTCCCGCTGGGAGAAACGTGTCTACAATTATCTGCTGCGAATTACGGCCAACCGGGAAGACGCTCTGGACTTGACGCAGGACGCATTCTTGAAAGCCTACCAGAATCTCCGCAAGCTCGAGGATCCAGGACGCTTCGCCCCCTGGCTGTACCGCATCGCGCACAACGAGGCTTACAGCATGTTCCGCAAGCGGAAGCCCGAGACCGATGTGGACGAAATCGAGCCCGAAGCCACGGAGACCAAAATCACCGTGGGCGGAAGCTCGGTCTTCCCCATCGAACTGTCGCTGGCCGTCGCCAGCGCTTTGGACCGCCTCTCGACGGACCAGCGCGAAGCGGTGGTGCTCAAAATTTACCAGGGTTTCAAGTTCGAGGAAATGGCGGAGATTCTCTCCTGCCCGGTTTCCACCATCAAGTCCCGCCTCTACACCGCGCTCGAACTGCTCAAAATCGAGCTGGCTCCCATGAAGGCAAGGGGTTTGTCATGAGTTGCTCACCATTCGATTTGAAGGACTATTTCCTCCAGGAACTGCCGTCTACGCAGCGGGTCCAGGTGGAAGCCCACGTCAAGAGCTGTCTCACCTGCCGCGAAGAGCTGGAGCGTCTGCAACTGACCGGGGCGGCCCTCTTCTCTTTGCGCGACGAAGAAATTCCGCAGCGCATCGCCTTCGTCAGCGACCAGATTTTCGAGCCCTCGCCCCTGCGCCGCTGGGTCAGCGGCTTCTGGGGATCCACGGCGCGTCTGGGGTTCGCCTCCGCGGTCATGCTCTCCGTTTCGCTTATCTATTTTGCCGCCACCAGACCGGCTCCCGTGCCGGTTCGCACGGCGGTGGCCACCGTGGCCGCCGTGACTCCTTCGCCGCACGAGGTGCAGCAGCAGATCCAGCAGGCCGTCTCTAAAGCTGTCGCTGAAGTGGAGGCCCGCCAGGCCGAGAAGAACAAACAACTGGTCGCCTATATCGAACACCGCAACGACGAGACCTTGCGGAGTGCCCGGTGGATTGCCGTCGAATCCGAGGCAGTTCGCAAACGTGCCCAGGTTAGCAAGCAAATGGCAATGTACGTTCAGCCGGCCGAGAGCGGGGAAGTCAAATGAAACCCGGCTTCGCCCTTTTCCTGGTGAGCCTGGCCCCGGCGTGGTGTCAAATCGCCAAACCGGCATCCCTCCCCTCTCCCGGCCTGACTGCGCCCAGGGCAACCCGCATCCCCGCGCCAGCCATTAGCGGGTTGGAGCGGGCGTTTAACAACCGCCTGGCCACCATGGCGGACGTCAATCAGAATGAGGCCGTGGACCTGCTGGGCGATACGCGCGGCGTCCAACTGGAGGACTACGGGGTGGTCTTCACCAGCGAGGTCAGTCTCGTGGTTACCCCCGGTATCACCCCCTTTCGCCAGAAGATCCCTCCGGAGCTGGCGGCGCGGGTTCACAAGCTTCGCGTGGAGCGCATGCCGCTGCTCCAGGCAGCCATGAAGGAGATGATGCGGGACATGGCGGCGGCATTTACCCAGGTCCCCGCCGGCCAACAGATGGTGCTGGTGGTCCGCCTGTATTACGGCCCTTGGGAAGACACCGCGGGCATGCCCGCGCAAGTTATTATGCGGGCGAGCCGCGCCAGCGCCGCCGCCGGCAAAGTGGAAACGGAAGAACGATAGTGGCTGCCACCATGCCTCCCCATCCCGATGCCGAAGCTCCTTCCACACTCGGGGCGCCCCTCGGTCCCCGTAACATGCGGCTCGGCGAGATCCTGCTGGAACGCGGCAAGATCGAGGCGGAGGATATCGAGCGCGCCCTGGAACTACAGTTGGAGCGGGGCGACAAGCTAGGCAAAATCCTGGTGGACATGGGCACCGTGGCCCACCGTGATGTGCTGGCCGCGCTGAGCGATCAACTGGACGTCCCGTTGGTGGCGGTGGATGGCACTCCGCCCTCCGCCCCCGAAATCGAAGGCCTGTCGCATCGCTTCCTGCGGCAGTGCCGCGCCATCCCCGTGGCGCTGGTGGACAACGTCCTGACGATCGCCATGGCCGATCCGCTGGATTTCGAGACGATCGCCGCGGTGCGCGCTTTCAGCGGCCTGCAGGTCCGGGCGGCGCTCGCCGCCGAGCAGGAAATCCTCGACGCCATCGACAGAAATTACGGTGAAAGCGAACAGCGGACCTACACCGAGGGCGACGACGAAGCCGGCGCCGATCTGGAGCACCTGCGCGACATGGCGAGCGAGGCTCCCGTCATCCGCCTGGTCAACGCCATGATCGCCGACGCCATCGAGAAGCGCGCCAGCGATATTCACATCGAGCCGTTCGAAAAGGAATTCCGCGTGCGCTTCCGCGTGGATGGCGTGCTCTTCAGTCAGGAACCGCCGCCGCGCGAGCTCAAGGCTGCCATCATCAGCCGCCTGAAGCTGATGGCCAAACTGAATATCGCCGAGCGGCGCCTGCCCCAGGATGGGCGCATCAAGATCAAGGTGGTGGGCAGGGAAGTCGATCTGCGCGTTTCCACGCTGCCCACGCTCTACGGAGAAAGTGTGGTCATGCGCCTGCTGGATCGCTCCGCCGGCGATTTCTACGATCTGCGGCGGCTGGGTTTCGACGACCACATGCTGTCCCGCATGGAGCACTTCACCAGCCTGCCGCACGGCATCTTCCTGGTCACCGGCCCCACCGGCAGCGGCAAATCCACCACGCTCTATTCCGCGCTCAAACGCATCAACCTGCCGGATAAGAAGATCATCACCATCGAGGACCCGGTGGAGTACCAGATGGACGGCATCAACCAGATCCACGTCAATCCGCAGATCGGTCTCACCTTCGCCAGCGGTCTGCGGCACATCGTCCGCCAGGATCCGGATGTCATCATGGTGGGCGAAATCCGCGACCGCGAGACCGCCGACGTCGCCATCCGCGCCGCGCTCACGGGCCACCTGGTCTTCTCCACGCTGCACACCAACGATGCCCCCAGCGCCATCACCCGCCTGACCGACATGGGCGTGGAAAACTACCTGATCACGAGTTCGCTGGTGGCGGTGCTGGCGCAGCGACTGGTGCGTGTGATCTGCCCGCACTGCAAGCAGCCCAACGGCACGGTGCTCTCTCCCGAAGGAGAAAGCGTGCTTACCTGGCGCGGCGCCGGTTGCCCCGAATGCGGTGGGCGCGGCTACGCTTCGCGCGTCGGCATCTTCGAGATGATGGATGTCACCGACGAGGTCCGCAAGCTGATTATGAAGAACGCCGATGCCGGCGTTCTCACCCGCACGGCGCGCAAGAACGGCATGCGCAATCTGCGCGAAGACGGCTGGCGCAAGATCGAGGACGGCGTGACCACGGTGGAAGAAGTCATGCGGGTGACGCAGGAATTCTAGATGGCGGCGACTTTCTTTTTCCGGGCGGTGGCGAGCGATGGCAAAGTTCGCACCGGCAGTCTGGCGGGCGACAATGAGAAGCTGATTGCGCGCGAACTGCGCAAACAGGGACTGACACCGATCTACGTTGGCGTGGCTCCCGGGAAAGCGGTCCTGGAGTTCAAATTGCCGTCCTTCGGCAAGGGGCGCCGCGACGTCCTGTTTTTCACCCAGGAACTTTCCACGCTGCTCAACGCCACCATCCCCCTGGACCGCGCCCTGAGCATCACCGCCGAACTGACCGAGCATGCCAGTTTCCGCTTCATCGTGCTCGACATTCTGCGCGTGCTCAAAGGCGGCCGCTCGCTGGCCGACAGCCTGGGCACGCACCCCGCCTACTTCAGCGATCTCTATGTCAACATGGTGCGCGCCGGCGAAGCGTCCGGTTCTCTGGCCGTGATTTTCGAGCGCCTGGCCGAGTTCGAGCGCTCGCGCGACGACCTGCGCAACTACATCATCTCGTCGATGATCTACCCGGCGCTATTGGCCGGGGTGGGTCTGGCTTCCATCGTGCTGCTGTTGACTTTCGTGGTGCCGCGCTTCGCCAGCATATTCAGCGATTCGACGATGAAGATCCCCGTGCCAACCAAGATGCTGCTGGAAGTGAGCAACGTGGTGACGGCCTGGTGGTGGGTCGGCGCCGGCGCTCTGGCCGGTGCCCTGATCGTCTGGCGGGTCTACACGCGCACGGTCGCCGGACGCCTCTGGTGGGACGGGGCGCGCCTCAAACTCCCGCTGCTGGGCGACGCGCTTCTGAAGGCCGAAACGGCCCGCTTCGCGCGCGCCATGGGAACTCTGGTGGGCAACTCGGTGCCGCTCGTGCAATCGCTGGGCATCGCCGCCGCCACGCTGAACAACAAGACCATCTCCGGCGCCTTGGCCGGTGTCGCCATGGGTGTGAAACGGGGCGAAGGGATCGCCGGGCCGATGCGCAAGGCCGGAGTCTTCCCGCCGCTGGCCGCCCACCTGCTGACGGTGGGCGAGGAAACCGGCCGGCTCGACCAGATGTTCTCCCGCATGGCCGAAATCTACGAAACCGATACCCGCGCCTCCATCCGGCGCTTCACGGCGATCTTCGAGCCGGTGGTAATCCTGGTGATGGGCGTGCTGATCGGCGCGCTGATTCTGAGTATGCTGCTCGCGATTACGAGCATTAACGATGTGGCGATATAACCATGGCGCAAACTACAAAACGCACTCGAAAACGCTCCGCGCAAGCCGGTGTCACCCTGATCGAAATGCTGGTGGTGGTGACCATCATCGGGTTGTTCGTGGCTCTCGTCGGACCCAGCCTGTTCAAGCGCGCGGATGAGGCGAAAGTCACCGTCACGCGCTCCCAGATCGATAATTTCATGACCGCGCTGGGCACCTATAAACTCGATACGGGCACCTTCCCCACCACCGAGCAGGGCCTGCAGGCGCTGCGCGTGAAGCCCGCCGACGTCAACCAGTGGAACGGCCCCTACATGCCCAAAGACATCCCCAAGGATGCCTGGGCACGTGACTTCATCTACCGCTTCCCCGGCGAACATCAGACCGACGAACCGGAGATTATCAGCCTCGGCGCCGATGGCCAACCCGGCGGCGAAGGGATCAATGCCGACATCGTCAGTTGGAAGAACAAGTAGGGCGGCCTCCATGGTGGGGCGGACCCCCTGGTCCGCGCGGGTCCCCCTGGACCCGCTTCTCGCCAACGAAGGCCGCTTCACCCATAGCGCGGCGCAGGCCGACGAGGGCGTCGTCCCCAGAGGGGACCCCAGGACCGGGGGTCCGCCCCACCGTTCGCGGCGCGGCGTCACTTTGGTGGAGATGGTGGTGGTGGTGGCCATCATCGCCCTGATTGTGGGCCTCAGCTTCCCCGCGGCCTCGGCCGGGCTGGAAAGCGTGCGCATGGTTTCCGCCGCCGATTCCGTGGCCACGTTCCTCAACGCCGCCGTGAATCGCGCCGAACGCCACCAGCAGCCGGTGGAAGTGGTCGTCTTTCCCAAAGAAGGGCGGCTGGCTTTGTACTCCAACGAGCCCGGCTTCACGCGCGAACTCAAGATGCCGGACGGCGTCGCGATCGAGGCTGTCCTGCCCGCCGAAGAGGGCGGCGACACCGCGCAGCCGCGCCGCATCCTGTTCATTCCGGGGGCCACCGTTCCCGGCATTTCGATCCAGTTGGGTAACCGCCGCAACGCCCATCGGCGGGTACGCCTCGACCCGATGACCGGCTTTCCGCGCGTGGAAAGCGTTGTCATCCAATGAGCCATCCAATGAGCCATCCAGTGAGCGGCCAACGCGGATTCACGCTGCTGGAGATGCTGGTCGCCACCACCATCATGGGGATCGCGGTGGCCGGTCTGATGAGCGGCATTTCCAGCTCCACCCGCAATGCCGCCCGCCTGCGCGATTATGACCGCGTCGTGCAATTGGCGCGCCTGCGCATGAACAGCCTTCTGACCGATCCGCGCGTGCCGCTCAACGTGCCGCAGGAAGGCCTGTTCGACCCGGCGATCACCGGCGGGCTGGAATGCGGCTGGCGCGCGCAGGTCAGCGTGGCGGAGAAGATGCCCATGCCGGCTCCGGGCGACTACGTACTGGACCGCATCCAGTTGGAGATCTGGTGGATGTCCGGCGGCCAGCGGCGGACTTTCCCCCTGGAGAGCTACCGGCGGCGGACGCTGCGGCCGGAGGATCTGGAGGCGCCGCGATGAGGCGCCGCACCACCGCCGGCGTGACCCTGATGGAGCTGCTGATCTCGGTCCTGCTGTTGAGCCTGCTCTCGGTCGGGCTGCTGTTCGCCTTGCGCATCGGGCTGAATGCGTACTCGAAGACCCAGACCAGGCTGATGGACAACCGGCGCGTGGCCGGCGCGCAGCGGATTCTGGAGCAGGAACTCGAAGGCCTGGTCCCGGTAGTGACAAAATGCGGGGAGGGAATGGAGGGCGGCGGGACCCAGGCCCAGTTCTTCCAGGGCGAGCCCGAGACCATGCGGCTGGTGTCCACGTTTTCGCTGCAAGGCGCGTGGCGCGGGCAGCCGCAGATTCTGGAGATCTTCGTCATCCCGGGCGCCGAGGGCCGTGGTGTACGCCTGGTGGTCAACGAGATCCCGTATCAGGGACCGCTGACGGCCGGCCGCTTGTGCCTGGGCCCGCACAAGTTTTTCGCCGCGTCCGCCGGACCGAATTCCTTCGTACTCGCCGACAAGCTGGCCTTCTGCCGCTTCAGCTACCTGGACCAGCCGGCGGACGTGAATCTGCCGCTCGCCTGGTATCCGCGTTTCGTTGGTCCCACCTGGCCGCAGGCGGTGCGCATCGAGATGGCGCCGCTCTACCCGGACGCCGCGGGCCTTCAGCCCCATCAGCATCATTGCCCCCATCCATGTTTTTCGTCACCCGGAGATTCCTTATGGCGATTTCTAGAGCGGGGGGACAGGGGGCACAGAGAGTCGGGAGCGCGCTGCTCATGGTGCTGTGGATTTCCGCGGCCCTTGCCGCCGTCGCCTTCTCTCTGGCCAACACGGTGCGCGGGGAAACCGACCGTACCTCCACCGAGATCGACGAGGTCCGCGGCTACTATCTGGCCACCGGGGCAGTGGACCGCGCCGCGGTGGAACTGCTCTGGAGCGTCTCCTCCTCTGCGGAGGCGCGCAAAATCAAGCAGGGTTCGGCCTGGGTGGACTACACGTTTCCCACGGGGGTGGCGCACGTCGAACTGATCCCGGAGACGGCCAAGCTGGACGTCAACAGCGTCCCTCCGGACCGCTTGATGCGCCTGGTAACGGCGCTGGGCGTGGAACCGGGCACGGCCATGGAGATCACGCAGGGCATCCTCGCCCGGAGGGCCGGCAGCGGCGCCATTTCTCCGCCGCCGGGTCCGTCTTTTTCGCCGCCTGGAGCGTCTCTGCAAGAGATAGAGGAATTACTTTCGGTGAGAGGCGTAACCCCGGAGATCTTTTACGGCACGTATGTCCCTGCCCAGGGCGACCCCGGGCCGGGCGAGCCCCGCCTGATACGGCGCCGCGGGCTGGTGGAATGCCTGTCCGTGTTCGGCTCCGCAAGCCAGGTGGACGCCAACACCGCCGACCCGGCGGTGCTGGCGGCGCTCGGATTGACGCCGGATGGCGTCCAGTTGCTGCTGCGGGAGCGGGTAGTGCCGCTGACTCCCGAGCGCCTTGCCAAGCTGCAGCCGGTGCTCGGTCCGGCCGGGCAGTTGCTGCGGCTGGAAGGCAACTCGATCCTCACCATCCGCGCGACGGCGCGGGTGCGCCTGGCCAACGGGCAGCTTTCGGACATGAAGCGGACGGTGGCGGCCCAAGTCAAGTACATGCCTGCCGGTTACTCTACCCCGATCCATATCCTGCGGTGGTACGACACCACGTGGAGCAACTAGCCAGACCATGCCCCTGGATTTTGCCATCTCCAAAGACTTCCGGAAACTGCTGGCCTTCGGTTCCGGCGTGGGCCTGGAGATCGGCGCCACGGATCTCGAAATTGCGGTAACGCGGGTGCGCCCCAACAAGATCCAGGTGCTGGGCCGTCTGACGATCGAGAACTACGCCGCGCGTCCGGCGGCGGAGTGGGGCGCGGAGTACGCGCGCTTTCTGAAGGCGTCGGGCGCGGAGCGCCTGAGCGCCACGGTCCTGCTGCCGCGGCGGGAAGCGATCGTGCGACAGATTGCGCTGCCCGGCGTGGCCGCCAAGGATATCGAGGGCGCGATCCGGTTCCAACTGGATACGCTCCACCCCTACGGCGAGGACGAGGTGGTGTGGGGCTGGTCGCCGCTAGGGTACGGCGGAGTTCTGGTGGGCATCGTGCTGCGCAGCACGATCGAGCGCTATGTCGCGCTTTTTGTCGAGGCTGGAATCGCGGTGCGCAGCTTCACGTTTTCGGCTGCGGTGGTGCACGCCAGCATCCGGCTGAATGGCGCCGGACATGCGGGCGAGGGCTTCGTGGCGCTGAGCCGCTCCGAAGGGGGCGCGGTGGAAGTCTACGGCGAAAGCCCGTCGCGGCCGCTGTTCAGCGCGGAATTCGACCTGGCCCCGCGGCGCGCCACGATGCTGGCGCTCTCGGAGTTGCGCCTGGCGGCGGATACCGCTCCCCGGACCTTGGAAGAGATGTTGCCCAAGCCGGCGGTCAATCCGGTGGAAAACGACCTGTCGCGCAATGCCCTGCCGTATGCCACGGCTCTGTCCGGGGCCTGTCCCCGGTTTGCTCCGGCGGCCAACGTGCTGCCGCCGGAGTACCGCCGTTTCAACTCCCGCGCGGTGTTCGTCCCGACTATGGTGCTGGCCGCCCTCCTTCTCCTGGTGGCCGGTTCCATGGCGGCCTACGCCTCCTGGAGCGAGAAACAATACCTCAAGCAGATCGGCGCCCAGATCGCGCGGTTGGAGCCGCTGCACAAACGCGCCGATTGGCTGGACAAGGAAACCGAGCGCACGCGCGCCCGGGCGCAACTGCTGGACGAGTTTCGCAAGCAGACGCGGATGGATCTGGACGCGCTCAACGAGTTGACGCATCTGCTGGAACCGCCGGCCTGGAGCAACAGCATCGACATGGCGCGCGACTCGGTGCGCATCACGGGTGCGGCGCCACAGACGGCGCCGCTGTTGAAGATTCTGGACGCGTCCGGGTTCTTTGAGAAGACGGAGATTCTGATGTCGACTCCGCAGGCCAGCGGGGAGTCGTTCCAGATTCGGACCAACCGGAGGAAAGGCAAGTGAGTTTCGGAACGCTCGACCGCAAGACCGCCATTCTCTGGATCTCTTGCATCGCCGCGATCCTGTTTTTCCGTTACGTCGTGCTGGCCGACCGGTCGCCGGCTGTGGTGGCGGCCTCCGAATCGGCGCCGATGGCGGAGAAGCGCCTGGCGCGGCTGCGCCAGATCGCGGCTACCGTTCCCGGCAAGGAAGCTCTCATGAAGCTGGCCACCGGCGAACTGGAATCGCGCGAGAAGGGGATGCTGAAGGCGGAAACCGGCGCGCAGGCGCAGGCCCAATTGCAGGAACTGCTGCACAAGGTGGGCGCCTCCAATGGAATCGACATCCGCGGCGTGGAGGATGCGCGCGTGAAGCCCTTTGGCAGCGATTACGGCGAGGTTTCGGTGACGGTACGCTTCACCTGCCTGATCGAGCAACTGGTGAACCTGCTGGCGGGGCTGGCCAACGAGCCGGAACTGCTCTCCACCAACCAGATCCAGATCACGGGCGGCGCCGACAAGAATAAGGCCATCCAGGTACGGCTGACGCTCTCGGGTGTGGTGCCCAAGAAGTTGGCCCTGGAGAAGAAAACCGGGAGCGCATTGTGAATGGCAAACTGGTGTTGTTGAACGCCGTGCTGCTACTGGTAGCGATTTATGGCGGCGTCCAGTTACGGAACGAATACCAGGCCGCGAAAGCGCGGGAAGCGGCGTTGCGCGCGGTGCGCATCTCACCGGCGCCGGCTCCGCCATTCGTCCCGCTGCCCAACGACGCTCCGGTTCTGCCGTCGGGTTATAAGGACGTGGCCATCAAGGACCTATTTCATCCTTCGCGCAACCCCGACGTGCCGGTGGACTTGCCGCCACCACCGCC
>CABDXZ010000211.1_pt1 | contig 10113 bp, 1 predicted proteins | sample 3421441 | NCBI WGS metagenome assembly CABDXZ01 (sample SAMEA5534336, study PRJEB31848) | metagenome | biome: tundra; feature: field; material: soil | place: USA | collected 2013-05 | depth 0.15 m | reverse complement strand
TTCCGTGTCAAGGTCGATATGGTGGTGCTCAGTTTTCAGGTGACCGACAACAAGGGTCACTATGTCAACGGACTGAAGCCCACCGATTTTCGCATTTTCGAGGACGGTATTCTGCAGCAGATCGCCACCTTCGCCGAAGGCGCCAAGGCGCCGCTGGCGGTGGCCGGGGACGGCGCCACGCGCCCGCTGCTGGAAGCCAACAAGGACGCGCTGCCGGGTATGGAAAAGCCCGACGCGTTCGTGGGCACCAACGTGTTCGTGCTCTTCGACACCAGCAATTTCATGTACAAGGGCTTCGTGTACGCCGAGGACGCCATCGCCGATTTCGTCCGCGGGCTGGACCGCGCCGATTCCGTGGCGGTCTACACCTTCAGCCGCAATATGTCGCGCGCCGCCCCGCTGACACGCGATCACTCCAACGCCATCGCCGGACTGCGCAAGAGCGTTGCCGGCGACGATACCGCCCTCTATAACGCCCTGCTCCTGGCGCTACGCGATGCCGCCAAGATCCCCGGCCGCAAGGTGATCATCGTCTTCTCCAACGGTCCCGACAACGCCAGTATGGTGGCGCCCGACGACGTGCGCGCCGTGGCCGAAGACGAGGGGATTCCGCTCTACGTGATCTCCACCGCCGAAGTGAATAAGGACCCGATCTCGAGCAACGTCTTCAAGCGCATCTCCCAGCGCACGGGCGGCAAAGCGTATTTCGCCAAGACCTGGCAAAAGCAGGTGGAGGCGTTCGAAGACATCCGCGAAGATCTGGGGAACTCCTACACGGTCACGTACTATCCGAAGGCCAACCCCAATGAGGGGTTCCGCAAGATCACCATCGACCCGACCAACGACCCGGGCAAGAAGTGGCGCATCCGCAGCAGGCCGGGATATCGCCCCAGCCGCGTGCTGTAGGGAAATTGTGGGGTGGACCCCAGCGGCCGGCGGGACCTCGCTGCCGAATTCTATCAGTGTGCGATACCGGGGGCGGGGCGTCAGCCGCCCGTTCCCAGCCGCACCTCCACCACGTGATCTTTCCCGTCGTCCACCAGCGGAATCCCCCCCGCCACCCGCGCCTCGCCATCAATCGTAATCCCCGAGGCCCCCGCTTGCACGATGGCGATGTGATACACCGTCTCCCGGTACCGGTAATGCATCTTGTAGCCTCCCCATCCCGCCGGCAGGCACGGATCGAAGTGCAGTTGATCCACCTCCAGCCTCAGCCCCAACAGCGATTCCGTGATCAGGCGGTACATCCACCCCGCCGAACCCGTATACCAGGTCCACCCGCCCCGGCCGATATGCGGCGACAAGGCGTACACATCCGCCGCCACCACGTACGGCTCCACCTTATACTTCGCCATCGCCGTGGCCGATTTCGCGTGATTCACCGGGTTGATCATGGCGAACAATTCCCATGCCCGCTGATTGTCGCCCAACCGCGCGAACGCCATCGTCGCCCAGATTGCCGCGTGCGTGTATTGCCCGCCGTTCTCTCTGACGCCCGGCAGGTAGCCCTTGATGTACCCCGGATTCAGATCGCCCTTGTCGAACGGCGGATCCAACAACTGCACCAGCCCGCGATCCCGCCGCACCAGCCGCTCGTCCAACGCCTTCATCGCCTTCCGCGAGCGCTCCGCGTCGCCCGCACCCGACAGCACCGCCCAGCTCTGCGCGATCGAATCGATCTGGCATTCCGTGTTCCCCGCCGACCCCAGCGGCCCGCCGTCATCGAAGTACGCGCGGCGATACCAGCCGCCATCCCACGCGCTGCGCTCGATCGCGGCGCTCACCTGCGCCGCCTCCTGAAGGCACCGTTCGGTAAACACTTTGTCGCCCCGCGCGCCCGCCAGAACGGCGAATTCCTCCAGCACCGCATACAGGAAGAACCCCATCCACACGCTTTCGCCTTTACCGTGGATCCCCACCAGGTTCATGCCGTCGTTCCAGTCGCCCGAACCCATCAGCGGCAGGCCGTGCTCCCCGTATCGCAGGCCGTGCACGATGGCTCGCTTGCAGTGATCGTACAGGCTGGCCGTCTCTTCGCTACGCCCCGGCAGGTCGTAGTAGCTATCTTCTTCGGCGTTGACCGCCCGGCCCTCCAGGAAGCGCACCGTCTCGTCCAGCACTCCCGTATCGCCGGTGCTCAACACGTAGCGGCACGTGGCTAGCGCCAGCCACAGATAATCGTCCGAACAGTGAGTGCGCACCCCGCGGCCCTCGGGCGGGTGCCACCAGTGTTGTACATCTCCCTCGTGAAACTGCCGCGACGCGCACAGCAACAGATGTTCCCTTAGCAGGCGCGGTTCCGCGTGAATCAGCGCCATCGCGTCCTGCAATTGATCGCGGAAGCCGAAGGCGCCGCCGCTCTGGTAGTAGCCGCTGCGCGCCCACAAACGGCACGAAAGTGTCTGGTAGAGTAGCCAGCCGTTGGCCAGCACATTGACCGACGCATCCGGCGTTTCCACGTTGACCGCGCCCAGCGTATGCTTCCAGTACTGCCACACGCTTTCGAGTTCCACGCGCGCGGCCTCGGCCCCGCGGAACCGGTCCGCCAGATGCCAGGCCTCCTCCGTGCTCGCCCCGGCGCCTAGCGTGAAAACCACCTGATGCTCCTGCCCCGGCGCCAGATCGAAAGCCGCCCGCATGGCGGCGCAAGGGTCCAGACCGGCGCCGATTCTTCCGGACAGCCGGGAACGCCTCATCGCCGCCGGATTGCCCAGCGTCCCATTGCGGCCCAGGAACTCCCGCCGGTCGCCAGTCACCGTCCGCTCCATCTCGCTCGTCGCGAAGAACGCCACGCGGCCGGCGAACGCGGTGTTGTACGCGTTGCGCGCGAACATCGCTCCCCCGGCGGGGTCCATCTCCGTCACCACGTGCATGGCCGATTTCGGCCGCAGATCGCCCAGCACCCATTCCACATAGCCGGTCGCCGAGAGTCTCTGCACGCGGCTCGTGTCGTTGCGGATCTTCAACACCGTGAACTTCACCGCCGCGTCGCTGGCCACGTACACTGTTACTTCCGAGTGGATTCCGCCCTCGCTGTGCTCGAACACGCTGTAGCCGAATCCATGCCGGCTCACGTAGGGCTCGATTCCGCGGCTTGGCATCGGCATCGGCGACCAGAAATGCCCCGTCTCCTCGTCGCGCAGATAATACGCCTCGCCAGAGGTGTCGCTCACCGGATCGTCGCCCCACGGAGTCAGACGGAACTCGTGCGCGTTTTCCGCCCAGGTATATGCCAGACCGCTCTCCGAGACCACGGTTCCGAACTTCGCGTTGGCCAGCACGTTCACCCACGGCGCCGGCGTTACCTGGCTCCCGGTCGTGCTGATAATATACTCGCGCCCGTCCGGCGTGAATCCCCCCAATCCGTTAAAAAAGGTCAGATCGCGGCGCGGCGCTGCCGGGATGGCCCGTACCGGCCGGTAGGCCCGCACCGGCGCCAGTTCCTCCATCGGCGGTTCCGGTAATTCCCCGCTCGCCACCTGCTCCGCCAGCGAGCCCCGGCTGTCGCTCACGATGGCCCGCGCCACCGTTTGCAGCAGGATCCGATCCTCCGCTGCGATCTGGTCCGAGGGCCTCACGAAGATGCCGCCCGGACGATCCTTCACGATGCCGTCGGCCCCCGCCGAGATCAGGCCCAGGATCTGCTCGTGGAGCGTTTGCCGGTAGCCCGAATGGTCTTCGTTCCAGATCATCAGGTCCACCGCCAGCCCCTTCAAGCGCCAGTACGCCTGCGCCTGAACCAGTTGCCGGACCAACTCGAGGTTCGCCGGATCGGCGATCTGCAGCAGCACGATGGGCAAATCGCCCGAAATCGAATAGCCCCACAGGCCGCTCTGCCCCCGCCGGTTCTGCGCCAGCAGGCTGGCGTCGGCGCGCAATGCCCGGCTGGCATACACAATCGCGCCCGCCAACTGCCCGTAAAGTTGCGCGTCGGCCTCGGTCGCATTGATTTGCCGTAACAGCACCTGGCTGTGCGTCCAGGCGAGTTCGAACACGCGGTCCGCCAGGCGCCGGTCGCGGTACTTCTCCACCAGCAGAAGACTGGTTTCCCGCGTCTCCGCGATTCCCGTCACGATGTCCACCGTGACGCTCTCCCCCCCGTCCAGCGCGATCTGCCGCCGGATGGCTACGATCGGGTCCAGCACCGCGCCATCGCTGCCAGAGAGCCCGGCCGCACCCGTCATCGCCTGCGGGTTGGCCACCGTGTTCCCCCGGCCGATGAAGCGCATCCGGTCCGTCTCGTAGCTGGCCTCCTCGGCTTCCGCGCCATGCACCGCCATGAGATGGCACAGCCACGGCGGCCGCTCTTCGCGCGACCGCGGCCGCCGCGTGCACACAATCGCCTGCTGTTCGCGCAGAATCTCCGTCTGCACGAAGAGGTTGCTGAACGCCGGATGCAGCGCGTCGGCCGCCGCCGAGGTCAATACCACCTCCGCGTAGCTGGTGACTTCGACGGTCTTGCGCGAGCGCGTGGTGTTGGTGATGCTGATGCGCCGCAACTCGATATCGTCTTCCGGCGAGACGGCGATCTCCGTGTGCGTGTCGAAGCCGCGGTCGCGGCGGCGGAACTCCGCCCGCGCGTCGGAGAAGATCGCCTCATAGCTGTCCGATGGCTCTAACGTCGGTTGAAAGGCGGCCGACCAGAATTCCCCCGTCGGCAGGGTGCGGATATAGCAGAAGGCGCCCCAGTTGTCGCAGGTAACGTCTTCTCTCCACCGCGTCACCGCCAGATCGTGCCAGCGGCTGTACCCTCCACCCGCGTTGGTGATCATCACGTGATACCGGCCGTTCGACAACAACTGCAGTTCGGGCGACGGCGTATCCGCGTAGCGGATCACGCGCACCGGCGTTTCCTCGTCGGCGGCGCTGGAGCGCATGTCGGAAACCTCCGCCAGGCGCGAATAGATCGCCATTGCCCGCGGCACGCGCTCCTGCAAGAGCAGCGTCGTCGCCTGGAACAACGGGTCGCTGCCGAACCGTTTCTGCATGGGGCGGTCCAGCAGCAGATGGGCGAACGACAGCAGGCTCATACCCTGGTGATGCGCCATGAATGAGCGCACCACCACGTTGCTCCGTCCCCGCGGCACGCGCGATGGCGTATAGTCGATGGCTTCGTACAAACCGTAAGTCCCGGCGAACCCCGCGCTGGAAAGTTTTTCCAGGTTGCCGCACGCCTCCTCCGGCGCCACCATCAGGGCCAGCGCGGAAGCGTACGGCGCAATCACCAGATCGTCGGCCAGCCCGCGCTTCAAGCCCGTGCCGGGCACGCCGAACGCGCGGTACTGATAGTTCAGATGCGCGTCTACGGAGTTGTACCCCGATTCCGATACACCCCACGGCACGCCCCGCTGCTCCCCGTACTCGATCTGTCTGGCCACGGCGGCCTTGTAAGTCTGGTCGAGCAGCGTGTTCTCGTAAGTGGGCATCACCACCAGCGGCATCAGGTACTCGAACATCGAGCCGCTCCAGGAGAGCAGCATCGGCTCGCCGCCCGCCGTCACCAGCAGGCGGCCCATGGCAAACCAGTTGTCCTGCGGCAAGTGCCCCTGCGCGATTCCCACAAAACTGCACAGCCGCGCCTCCGACGCCAGCAGATCGTAGTAGCTCGCATCCGCGCGGCGCTCCACCACGTTGTAGCCAATGGTCAACAGATGACGCGCGCGATCGAACAGGAAGTCGTACTCCATCTCCGCGAACTCGCCCGCCTGACCGGCCAGTTTCTCCGCCGCCAGAATCCTCGCCCGCGCGTGCACCGCCTGCGGCGCGTCGCCCGCTAGCGCCGCCACTTCGCGTAGCGTGGGGATCCGTTCCAAACCATCGGGGGCGAGAAAGGCAATTTCCTCCAGCGCCGACTTGCATTGTGCGGCCAGCGCCCGCGCCCACCGCCGGGTATCGAAGCGATACGGTCCGTTGACCACGCCCGTGGCCGCCGCTGCCACGCGCTCCAGCAGGAGGCGGATGGCCGGCAGCGTCGCGGGCTGCCGGACGCTAGCGCCCTCCAACTCCGCCTGCATGGCCGCCAGTTCCGTCGGAGGCGAGCCTCCGTTGGCGTCCACCAGCGTGCTCAACGTGTCTTTCAATCCGTCGAACCATCGCGGGCTGACGATTCTCTGGTCGGGGACCGCCGCCAGCCCCGGACGCAACGTAAGCAGGTGGGCCGCCAGGTTCCCGCTGTCCACCGTGGAAATGTAGATCGGCAGCAGCGGCTTCAGCGACTGTGTGTCGTACCAGTTGAAAAAGTGGCCCCGGTATCGTTCCAAAGTTGCCATCGTACGGAAGGCATTGGCCGTCCGGTCGGCGAACTCGCCGGCCGTGATGTACCCGAAATCGTAGGCCGCCAGGTTCGCCAGCAGGGAAAGCCCGATGTTCGTCGGAGAGGTGCGGTGCGCGATGCGTGCCACCGGATGCTCCTGATAGTTGTCCGGCGGCAGCCAGTTGTCCTCGGGGCCGGCGAACGTCTCAAAGAAGTCCCAGGTCTTGCGCGCCAGCTTGCGCAGGAACACCGTCTGTTCGGCCGTCAAACGCGACGCGCGCGGCGGCACAGGCCGGCTGATCCACCAGGCGATGCTCGGGGACATGGCCCAGAGTGCCCAGATCGGCCAGGCCACCAGCAATGCGCTTGGCTTTGAGGCCGTGAGATAGACCAGTACGGCAAGCGCCAGCGCCGGGCCCGTCCACATCGTCCGCCAGGACGCCGCCAGGCTGTTTCCGCCATTTTGAACGGCGTCGCTCGACACGCTCCATTCCAGCAGCCGGCGGCGCGTCACCAGCGTCCGCCACAGCGTGCGCACGATCGCGTCCAGGCTGAAGTACGCCTCGTAAGGCAGGCACGCGAGCATGAAACCGCCCTGCGAGAGGTGTGTGGAGGCGCCGCGCAGGCTCGAAGTAAGGTGCTGGCCCCACAGGACTTCCCTGGGTTTTCGCGCCAGGTCCAGCAAGCAGGAGGACAAGGCTGGAATCACCACGATGCCAATGATGGCCAGGGTCCAGAACCCCGGAAGCGGCAACAGCGCCCAAGTCAGCAGGAACAGCAAGGTCAGCGCCACCGGCACCACGCTGCGGCGCAGATTGTCGAATAGCTTCCATCGCGAAAGCGCGCTGATGGTATTGCTGTGCCGCCCCCCGGCGCCCGGAACCCACGGCAGCAGCCAGCGTAGCAATTGCCAATCGCCGCGAATCCAACGATGCCGCCGGCTCACGTCGGCGCTATAGCGCGCCGGGTATTCCTCGTACACCTGCACATCGGTCAGCAGGCCGCAGCGCGCGTAGCAGCCCTCCACCAGATCGTGACTCAGGATTCGGTTGTCCGGAAAACGTCCTTTCAGCGCCCGCTCGAACGCGTCCACATCGTAGATGCCCTTGCCGATGAACGAACCTTCTCCGAACAGGTCCTGGTATACGTCCGACACGGCGCGCGTATAAGGGTCGATGCCCGGCTCGCTGCCAAAAAGGCGCGCGTAACGCGATTGCGCGGCGCCCGGCAGGCTCGCTCCAACTCTCGGCTGCAGGATGCCGTATCCCTCGCAGACGCGCTCCTCCTCAACGCAGTACCGCGCGCGATTCAACGGATGCGCCATCGCCCCCACCAGTTGCCGTGCCGCATCGCGCGGCAACTGCGTATCGGTGTCCAGCGTGATCACGTACTTCACGTTGGCCAGTTTCGCCATATCGCCAACCGTCAGCGAGAAGGCATCCGGCGGGCCGCCGCGCAAGAATGCATTCAAGGCGCCAAGTTTGCCGCGCTTGCGCTCGTAACCCATCCAGCGGCGCTCCTGGGCATTCCAACGGCGCGGGCGATGCAACAGAAAAAAGCATGCGCCGCCGGACTTGTACCGCGCATTCAGATCTTCGATGCCCTGCCGCGCCCGGCGCAGCAGCCCTTCATCCTCCGGTTGCACCTCCTCGGTGGCATCGGAAAAGTCCGTCAGCAGGCCGAACTGGAGGTTCTCGTCCCGGTTTGCCAGGAACCGCACCTCCAACGCCTCGATGAGTTCCTCCACGTTGCCTGCTTTGGCGAGCATGGCCGGGACCACCACCAAAGTCCGGCACTCCGGCGGAATGCCCGTGGAGTAGTCCATGCGCGGCAGCGCCTGCGGCGTCGCCAGCAACGTGACCACCCAATTCACCAGGGCTACCGCCAGTTGGCTGGCCGCCACCATCGACAGAACCGCGATCAGCCCCAGCGTCCAAACATTCACCGGGCTACCGTGCGCCGTGGCCACCAGCAGTCCGGCCAGGGTCAACGTGATCAGTACGATTCCGCCCACGTAGAGCAGCACTGGCGACCTGCGGCAGGCGCTCTCCACGCGCGCCGCGGCCGGAAGGCGCGCCCCCACCAAGCGCTCCAGTTGTCCCACGCCCTCACCGATCAGGTAGTATCCAACGTGCGCCGCGCGGTCGTCGCCGCCTTTGGCCGCGGCGCCCTCTAACGTCAGCTCAATCGCCTTCCGTGCCACGTCGCGTTCCACGTGCCCGCTGTATTTGGCGAGCTTCTCCACCACGTGGCGGTAGCGGTCGCGGGTGGCGAATTCCATCCTGCCGTAAACTCCGCCAGTGTCCTCCCGCAGAGTTCGCTCCACCACGCTCATGGTCTCGACGAATTTCCGCCAGTCGAGCGCGCTCAAGTAGCGGAGGCTGCCGATGCTGTTGCTCATCGACACCTGGCTGGCGGCCTGTTTCTGGTTCTCCGCCTGCACCATTTGCTGAATCGTCCAGCCGGTTTCGGAGAGACGTTGCGCGATCCACGTGAGCGGCAGCGCTAGCGACGGACCCTGCCCCTGTAAGCGCCGCGTCAGTTCGGCTACGAACGCGCTCTCCATCGGCGGGTCCGAGCGGGCCATGTCGGCGATACCCACAATCAGGTTCTTCGGATCGGTCTCCGCCGTCTCGATCAACTGGTCCGCCCACGCATCGGCGCGATTCCGCCCCGTCCGGTCCGTGGCGATGAGGGCCGCCACCCGCCGCAGGTTCTCGATCAGCGCCAGCCGCAACATGATCGGCAGCGCCCACAACTCGCCCAGATCCAGCGGCGTCGCCGTCTGGTACGCGGCCACAAAGCTGGTGAGACTTTCCGGATCCACTCGCCCGTCGCCGTGCGCGATGATCTCTAGCGCAATGTCATAGACGCGCGGAAGACCCGCGGATGGACCGCTCGCCAGCCGCGGCAATTCCCGGCTGTACGCCTTCGGCAAGTGCCGCTTGGCGGTGCGAATCTGCTCCTCGATCAGATAGAAATTGTCCAGCAGCCACTCGCCGGCCGGGGTGATCTGCCGCTTGGCGGCCACCGCCTCGTTCATCAGCTCGTGGACACCCCGCAACACGCTCTCGTTCCCGGCAAGGCGCGCCAGCAACTGGTCCGGAGCGCGTCCCGGACTGAGTTTGTGGAGTCCCGCCAGCGTCCTGCCGTGCTGCTTCATCTGCCCGGCGCTCAACAACTCCGCGCGCAACGGCGGGGCGTCGCCGTATTTTCCCGAGCCATTTCGCGAGAGACCCCGGTGCAGCAGGCTCCCCACAATGGCTTTGCTGCTTTCCTTGAGTTTGAGATTTCCTTTGTTTAGCAGCACAAGAAATCTGTGCAGCAGTCCAGCAGCCATCGTACGGAAACGCCCGCTGGCTTACCCCGGGGGGCGGGAAACGGGTTCGGGTCGAGAGAAATAAATGGTTTTCTTTGTTGGGATTGGGAGGGAAATTGGCTTCGTTTGGGAGGTCGGCTTTTGGGGGATCCGGGCGAAGGAGTTGGAGGCTGAGTGCAAGGCTTGGGTTCGACCGCAAATCCGCGCTACAACGGTGTGCAACGCTGGTTCGATGGCGCTGGGGCTGAGACGGCGAGAAGCGTGGTTGTTCCGGGGAGACGGGCATTGGGGGATCGTAGTCACGCTGGACTTGAACCGGTGATGGCCAGCGATTGAAGTCCAACGGCTCGCGTTGGTGTCCTGGCCAGCCGGCGTTTAGGCGCCACGTTATAATCGGTGGGTAATCCCCTTAGCTTAACAAGGAGTCTGTCTTGCGAAAGAAAGTCACGGTTGTAGGCGCCGGTAACGTCGGCGCCAATTGCGCGGTGCGTATTGCCGACAAGGAACTCGCCGATGTCGTCCTGGTGGACGTCGTAGAGGG
>CABDXZ010000201.1_pt1 | contig 10194 bp, 7 predicted proteins | sample 3421441 | NCBI WGS metagenome assembly CABDXZ01 (sample SAMEA5534336, study PRJEB31848) | metagenome | biome: tundra; feature: field; material: soil | place: USA | collected 2013-05 | depth 0.15 m | reverse complement strand
TATCCAGCATGTTCAGGCGGGTTTGCGTGTCGTCATCCGCGGCGCTGGCGCAGGGGTAACCTTGTCCCGTGAAGGCAAGTCCGGCGAGCCGATTCACGGTGGTCAAGGGAGTCAGATAACGGGGTAACACCTGGTTGCGATGGCCGCGCTTGTCTAAGATGTCGGCAATGGCTCCTGAATAGAGCTTCAGGTATCGCTGGCAGATCTCCTGTAAGTCTTGGGCGCTCAGCGTTGCGAACGGCATTTTCCATCTCCTATTACTTGCAGTAGCTTCAATCTCACCTCGCGGTTACAGACGTCCTTCCGAGTGCCCGCTCGGGATCGACGAACAGCCAGGCAACAGATCCAATTAAGCAAAGCGCGGCAGCTACCATGAAAGACGCGGTCCAGCCGAACTGGGCGGCAATTAGAGGAGTCAGGGAAGCGGTGATTGCGCCAGCGGTCTGGTTGCCCATGTTCATCACACCGGAGACGGATCCGGCGGAAGCGCCCCCAAGGTCGGCAGTGACCGACCAGAACGAACTGGCCGAGAGATACAATGCACCGGCGCCACCCGCGAGCACGACGGTGGCCAAGCGCGCGTCCGTGGCTTGTGTGCCCAATGCGAGAAAGAGCGCCGCCAGCGCTATGCTGGCGCTGGCAACGCCACAGCGGCCGATGCGCTTGCCATAGCGTTTTGTCAGGTGATCGCCAATGATGCCGCCTAACGGGGAGCAGGTGGCCATCGCGATGAAGGGGAGCATGCCGTAGACAGCGCTGGATTTGAGGTCTAGCTTGCGTACCGTGTTCAGATAGATGAAAAACCAGGTGAAGAAAATATAGGCCACGTACCCGTAACAGAAATAGCTCAAAGTTACCGCGAGCACGTCTTTGCTTCCCAGAATGGTCCGCCAGGGAAGTGCCTGGCTGGTATTCGCTCCGGTTGGCGGCGCAGGCAGCCCGGCGCGGATGTGGTCAGCTTCTTCGGTACTCACCCAGGGATGATCGCCGGGGCGGTCGCGAGCCATGAGATACCAGACGGCGCCAGCCGCCAGTCCGATGACCGCGCTAATCCAGAATGACCATCGCCAGCCGTAGTTGACCAGGATGTAAGTGATCAGGGGAGGAGTCACTCCAGCTCCCGCACCCACGCCGGCAAAGATCAAGCCGTTCGCCAAGCCGCGTTCCTGGGAGGGAATCCACGCAGACACCAGGCGATTGGAAGCAGGGTAAACCACCGCCTCGCCCAAGCCCAGGGAAAAGCGCACTCCCAGCAGGATCCATAGCGCGTGGGCGGCGCCAGGGGGAACCAGCGCCGTGAGCGCGGTGAACACAGCCCACCAGACCGTGCCCAACGCCAGAATCTTACGCGGGCCAAAACGATCCGCGAGCCTGCCCCCTGGGGCCTGAAAGAGCGCATAGCCGGCGACGAAAGCGCTAAAGACCCAGCCCAGTTGGAGATTATCGAGATGGAATTCCTGTTGGATGGAGTGTCCGGCGATGGAAATATTCACCCGGTCCAAATAGGCGATCGCACTGATCGCGAACATCCAACCGATCAACGCCCAACGCATGCGATCTCGCAGAGGGTTATTCATAGTTGCGTATTCCGTGGGCACGTTGCCGCGCGTCCGGTTTTCGTTATGGTACCCGCGTCAACACAGCGAACGTTCCGCTACAGCAAAAGACTAGCATGTCTCAAATGACAGCCGAGGCGACGCCCGAAGTCGCGATGTGAAACCAAGCAGATGGTGGTCACCCGTTATGCGCGTGTCCCGGCTGGTTGTCGGGCATGCTCCTGCGGACCGCCCCCGTATGCCAAGACTGGCAACTCTCCGGAGGGTGTTCCATGCCGATGAACCTGGGCCGAGCGGAAATCCCTAACCGGCGTGCGCCGCAGCCGGTGTGCTTATCACGGTTTCGATGGCCGGCGCGTGGAGCATGGTGTTGTGGATCAGACACGCCTTGACTGCCCGCAGGACGCCGGCCTGATGTTGCGGATCGAGGCCCGGAACCGTGACCTCGATCCGAAACTGTCCCAGCCGCGCCGGTAGCGTGGCCTTCTCCGCGCTGACCTTCACTTCCAGGCCGCGGTGTGGAAGAGACCTTGCCTTCATATATTGAGCGGCGTAGAAACCGGCGCAGGTTCCCAAGGAAACCAGCAGGTATTCGGGCGGCGTCATGCCGCTGTCCGATCCGCCATTGTCGGCCGGCTGGTCGCAGATTACGCGATGACCCCGCGCACTGGCTTCGAATTTCACGTCTCCGAGGTGCTGAATTGTGACTTCCATAAGAGCTTCCAACATGAAAGATGCAACTGGCCGCCAGAGGTGACACGAGCCAAAAAGCGATTCCGAGGTGGGCCGCCGTGTCACCTTCTGGTGGCATCCGCATCTTGCCGGACAGAAGCGCAATGCAACCTCCGATTGATCCTTATGCGAACCAGTCTGGTATTTCTACTTGCCGTTCCTCTTTGGGCGCAGGATTCACTATCGCTCCGCGAAGCCGTCCGTATCTCCCTACGAGAGAATAAGGCGATCGCCGGCACCACCGCGGGAGCGCGCGCTTCCGAAGCGCGCATCGCACAGGCCCGCGGAGGCATGCTCCCAAAAATCAACTACTCCGAGTCCTTCGCGCGCAGCGACAACCCGGTCTTCGTTTTCAGTTCGCTGCTCACCCAACACCAGTTCGGCGCCGAGAACTTTTCCATCGGCCCCTTGAACCGGCCTGATTTTCTCAACAACTTTCAATCTCAGGTGACGGTAGATCAGCCCATATACGATGCCGGCCAAACCCGCAATGCGGTGAAATCCGCGGAACTGGCCCGGAAGATGACTGGCGAAGAACAGCGACTGGTGCGGATGAATGTCATCTCTCAAGCGGCGCGCGCCTATTATGGCGCGGTCCTGGCGGCGGAAAACCTGAAAGCCGCGGAGCAGGCCGTTCGTTCCGCCGAGGCCGACCTGCAGCGCGCCGAAGCGGTCCGCGCCGCCGGCATGTCCACCGATGTCGATGTGCTGTCCATCCGCGTTCACCTGGCCGCGGTGACGGAACAGCGGATCGATCGGGCCGCCGATGTGGATGTAGCCAAGGCGGCGCTCAACGATGCCCTCGGACTGCCGCTGGACACGCCTCACACGCTGACGACGCCGCTAGAGGCGCTCGCCCTTCCCGATCTGGCGCTGGAGGCCATCGAGGGTTCCGCTTCCACCGCGCGCCCCGAAGCGCGCCAGACCCACCTGGCCATAAGCCTGGCGCAGGCCCAGGCCGACGGCGCACGCAGCGCCATGCTGCCGCAAGTGAGCTTTCGGGGCGCGTTCGAGGCGGACCGGCAACGCTTTGTGGATCGGGGCGGAGCCAACTGGCTGGCCGCCGTGTCCCTCCGCTGGAATCTGTTCAATGGATCCGCGGACAAGGCTCGCATCGCCGAAACCGGGCATCTGGTGCACCGCGCCGAATTCGATGAGCAGCGAACCGATTCGGCCATCCGCCTGCAAGTGCGGCGTGCCTACGCCGGCCTGAAGGCAGCTCAACAGCGCATCCAGGTCGCCAGCGCGGCCATTGCGCAAGCCGAGGAAAGCCTGCGCATCACGCAGAACCGCTACCAAGCGGGTATGAACAACGTGACCGACCTATTGCGCACGGAAACCGCCGTGCTGGAAAGCCGTACCCGATACCTGGCAGCGATCCACGATCAACGGATTGCCGCCACCATGCTCGAACTTGCCGCGGGAAGTCTCACCGCGGATTCGGAGGTTTTGAACTAAATGAAGCCCTATTTCCTTTTTCTGCCCATTCCTGTTCTTCTGCTCACATCCTGCGGAAATGAACCAGCGCGCCGCGCCGCACAGCCGCAAGCTCCACCGGTCGCGGTGCAATTGGCGTCGGTTACCACGCAAGACTGGCCCACGAGCTACCAAGCCACCGGCACGGTGCGCGCGCGCACCACCGCCACGATTTCGAGTAAAGTGATGGGCTACGTGCAGCAGGTGAGCGTGCAGGTGGGCGACCGTGTTCGCCAAGGGCAGGCCTTGATTACGCTGGACGCGCGGGACCTGGACGTGAACCTGCGCCGCGCCGAGGCCGGTGGCGCCGAGGTCGAGAGTGCCATCCCCGAACTGGAGAATGCCACGGCGGCGGCCAAAGCCAATCTGGATTTGGCGCAAACCACCTTCAAGCGCATGGAGGAACTCGCCGGCAAGAAATCGATTTCCAATCAGGAATTGGACGAGGCCTCCGCGCGGCTCAAGGCGGCCCAGGCAAATTACGACATGGTGCGCTCCCGGCGCGCCCAAGTGAATTCCAAAATGGCGGTGGTGGAGCAGGACGTGCGCGCCGCGGGAATCATGCGCGACTACGCCAGGCTGGCCGCGCCGTTCTCCGGGGTGGTGATTACCAGGACGGTCGAGCCGGGCAATCTGGCGACGCCGGGCGCGCCGCTGCTCACCATCGAGCAGGATGGACTCTATCGCCTGGAAGCGTCGGTGGACGAATCGAAACTGGCCTCCGTACGCGTAGGCCAAGCCGTGGAAGTTGCGATCGAAGCGTTCGAGGACACCCACCGCAAACTGAATGCGCGCGTCTCGGAAATCGTGCCCTCGGTGGACGCCGCATCGCGCACCTATATCGCCAAGCTGGATCTTCCCGCGACGCCAGGGTTGCGCACCGGTATGTTTGGGCGCGCCATCTTCCCGCTCGGCGTGCAGAAGGTGGTGGCCGTCCCGCTTGCCGCCGTGGTGGAGCGTGGCCAGTTACAGTCGGTATTTGCGGTGGAAGATGGCGTAGCGCATATCAGGCTGGTCACCACCGGACGGCGCACCAAAGATGCGGTGGAAGTTCTGTCCGGCCTGAACGCGGGAGAAAAGGTTGTGCTGCCCGTGCCGCCAGGTTTCGAGGATGGCGCCCGGGTAGAGGTCCGCCAATGAGCGCGCCGCGCCACCTGGGTCCCGCGGGGCGATTCGCTCAGGCGTGGATCTCCTCCAAACTGACGCCTCTTCTAATCTGTGCCGCGCTACTCACGGGAGCGTTCGCCGTGTGGAAACTGCCGCGCGAGGAAGAGCCGCAGATCATCGTGCCGATGATCGACGTTTTCGTGCAGATGCCCGGCGCGTCGGCGCACGAGGTGGAGGAGCGGGTCACCAAGCCGATGGAAAAACTGCTGTGGGAGATCCCCGGCGTGGAGTACATCTACTCGACCTCCAGCCCTGGCATGTCGCTGGCGATCGTGCGCTTCTATGTGGGCCAGGATGAAGAGAAGAGCATCGTCCGGCTGAACCAGAAGCTGCTCGCCAATTTCGACCTCATCCCGCCGGGCGCTTCGCAGCCTTTGGTGAAACCGCGCTCCATCGACGATGTGCCGATTCTCGCGCTCACGCTCTCCAGCCGCCGCTACAACGATTTCGATTTGCGGCGCATCGCGGCACAACTGGATGACACCATCAAACAGGTGCCGGATGTTTCCGCGGTCACCCTGACAGGAGGGCAGCGGCGCGAAGTGCGCATCGTGTTGGACGCGGCAAAGCTGGCGGGCTATCAAATGTCTCCCTTGCAGGTGGTGGGAGCGCTGGGGCTTTCCAATCGACGCCTACCCTCGGGCAAGTTCGACTCGGGAAATCGCGAATACCTCCTGGAAACCGGCGAGTTCCTGCGCACCTCCGAGGACGTGAGAAACGTCGTGGTGGGAGTGGCGGGCGATAAACCGGTGTTCGTGCGCAACGTGGCGGAAGTCACCGATGGCGGCGCCGAACCCACCGAGTACGTTCGTATGGTGAACGCGGCATCGAAGGAATCTCTGCCGGCGGTGACCATTTCCATCGCCAAGCGCAAGGGCACGAATGCCGTGGAGGTTGCCGGCAACGTACTGCGCCGCATCGAGCCGCTGAAGGGCGTGGCGATCCCCTCGGACGTCACGCTGGACATCACGCGGCAGTATGGCGAAACCGCCGCCGAGAAATCGAACGAACTGCTGCTGCACATGCTGATCGCCGTGATCTCGGTGAGCCTCCTGATCGCCATCACGTTGGGTCTGCGCGAGAGCCTGATCGTGTTCCTGGCCATCCCCGTGACGCTCGCGCTCACGCTCGCCGTGTTTTACCTCTACGGCTACACGCTGAACCGCATCACGCTCTTCGCCCTGATTTTCTCCATTGGCATCCTGGTGGACGACGCCATTGTGGTGGTGGAAAATATTGTCCGCCACTGGCGCATGCCGGCCAACCGCACTCGCCCGCCGTACGAAGTGGCCATCGAGGCCGTCGACGAGGTGGGCAATCCCACCATCCTGGCAACGCTCACCGTGGTTGCCGCCATCCTGCCGATGGCGTTTGTCGGCGGGCTGATGGGGCCGTACATGCGCCCGATCCCCATCGGCGCCAGTGCCGCCATGGTCTTCTCGCTGCTGGTTGCGTTGATTGTGACCCCGTGGGCCGCGGTGCGCATTCTGAAGCCTTCGGACGAAGCTTCGCACGGCGAACGGGAGGATTTCGTCACCAGACTCTACAGGCGCGTGATGGGGGCAATCTTGCACCACGCGCCGCTGCGTTGGGGATTCCTGGGCGGTGTCGTGTTCCTGCTGCTCGGCTCGTGTTCGCTGTTCTACTTCGAGTTCGTCAAGGTCAAGATGCTGCCCTTCGACAACAAGAGCGAATTTCAAGTGATCGTGGACATGCCCAACGGCACCACGCTCGAAGAAACCGCCCGGGTTGCCGGCGAGCTCGCCACAGCGACGCTGGGCCAACCGGAGGTGGTCAATCTCCAGACTTACGTGGGCACGGCGTCCCCGTTCAACTTCAACGGCCTGGTGCGCCATTACTATCTCCGCAGCGGGTCCAACGTGGCCGATATCCAGGTGAACCTGCTCGGCAAGGGAGATCGCAAACTGCAAAGCCACGAGATCGCGAAACAAGTGCGCACCCGCCTGCTGCCCATCGCCAATCGCTTTGGGGCGCGCATCAAAGTGGCGGAAGTGCCGCCGGGTCCGCCCGTCCTGGAGACTCTGGTCGCCGAGGTCTACGGGCCGGCGCAAGAGGGCCGCATACGCATCGCCAGACAGATTCGCGACCTGTGGAAGCGCACCGATGGGGTGGTGGATGTGGACTGGTATGTGGAGGATGACCAGCCGAAATACCGCCTGCTGGTGGACAAAGAGAAGGCCGCGCTGAACGGCATTTCCGAAGACGATATCGCGCGCTCGGTACAGGTAGCGTCGGCGGGCGTTCAGGCCGGATTGCTGCACGTCGATGCCGCCAAGGAAGACGTGCCGCTGATGGTCCGGCTGGACCGCGCCAGCCGGAGCGATGTGGACCGCATGCAGAATCTGAATGTGACCGGCCGCGCGGGCAGGCTGGTGGCGCTCCGCGAGTTAGTGAAAGTGGAGGAGGTCGTCGAAGAGAAGAGCATATACCACAAGAACCTCATGCCGGTGACCTATGTGACCGGCGATGTGGCGGGGGCGATGGAAAGCCCCGTCTACGCCATCCTGAAACTGGGACCGGAAATGGACAAGTTCAAAGCGCCCGGAGGGTACGCCATCGAGCAACACATGGCGGCGCTGCCCACCGATTCCGACCGCTACTCCATGAAATGGGATGGCGAATGGCACATCACCTACGAGGTGTTCCGCGATCTGGGGCTCGCGTTCGCGGCGGTGCTCATCCTGATTTATGCGCTGGTGGTGGGATGGTTCCAATCGTTCGTCACGCCGCTCATCATCATGGCGGCGATTCCGTTCTCGCTGGTGGGAATTCTGCCGGCGCACGGCATGATGAACGCCTTTTTCACCGCCACCTCGATGATCGGCTTCATCGCCGGCGCGGGGATTGTCGTCCGAAACTCCATCATCCTGGTGGATTTTGTGGAGTTGCGTTTGCAGGAGGGTATGGCGCTGGATGCGGCGGTCATCGATGCGGGCGCGGTGCGCTTCCGTCCCATGCTGCTGACGGCCGCGGCGGTCGTGGTAGGGGCCGCCATCATTCTTTTCGACCCCATATTTCAGGGCTTGGCGATCGCGCTCATGGCTGGCGAAGTGGCATCGCTCGCGTTTTCGCGCATGACGGTCCCAATCGTTTACTTCGTGGTGAATCGCAGGAGCAAGGTTGTATGAATATCGAACGTTATCTCCGCTTGATCGCCGGTTTTTTCGTAATGGCCAGCGTGGCCATGGGCTACTGGGTGCATCCCGGCTGGTTTCTGTTCACCGCCTTTGTGGGGCTGAATCTGTTTCAATCCGCATTCACGAAGTGGTGTCCGATGATCGCCATTCTGCGAAAACTCGGGGTTCCGTCTTCCGAGGGCGGGATGAAAGCCAGCGCTTGAGAGGCAGGCGGCTGGCAGATGAGCCAGAATAGGAGTCGGGTACTTCCCGTTTATGGACGCTCTAACGGTTCACCGTCTGCACTTCGCATTCACGGTGACTTTTCACTACATCTTTCCGCAACTGACCATGGGGCTGGCGCTGCTGATCCTGATCCTCAAGACCATGGCGTTGCGGACGGGCAACGAGCACTACCACCGCGCGGCTCGGTTCTGGGCCAGGATTTTCGCCATCAATTTCGCCATGGGAGTAGTCACGGGCATCCCGATGGAGTTTCAGTTCGGGACCAACTGGGCCCGCTTCTCCAAGGCCGCCGGTGGAGTCATAGGGCAGACGCTCGCCATGGAAGGAGTATTCTCCTTTTTTCTCGAATCCAGCTTCCTGGGCGTCTTCCTCTTCGGAGAAAAGCGGCTTGGGCCGAAAGCGCACTGGTTTGCCGCTTTCCTGGTCTTCGCCGGCTCATGGCTTTCCGGTTTCTTCATCATTGCGACCGACGCCTGGATGCAGCATCCCACCGGATACCAATTGGGTAAGAACGGCGAGATACTGCTGACCAGTCTTGCCGGGCTGCTTCTCAATCCGTGGTTGTTCTGGCAGTACCTCCACAACATGATCGGCTCGGTGGTCACGGCTAGTTTCGTCATGGCCGCTGTGGGAGCGTTTTACCTGCTCACCAGGCGCAGTGAGGAGTATGGCCGCACGTTTGTGCGTCTCGGGGTGATCGCCGGGATGATTGCCACTTTTCTGATGGCATTCCCCACCGGCGACGGCCAAGCCAAGAACATCGCCTGGCATCAGCCTCCCACGCTGGCCGCCATGGAGGGACTGTTTGAAACCGAGCACGGAGCCCCGCTCGCCATTATTGGACAGCCGGACCTCGAAAAGCACCGCCTGGACAATCCCATCACCATCCCTCGCGCTCTGAGCTTCCTGACGTATCAGCGCTGGGGCGCGGAAGTGAAGGGCCTCAACGAGTTTCCGCCGGAACGATTACCGGATAATATTCCGCTGCTGTATTACAGCTATCACATCATGATCGGGCTCGGAACGATTCTGATCGGCGTAATGACGCTGGCATCGCTGAGCCTGTGGCGCGGCAGTCTCTATCGCGCGCGCTATCTGCTCTGGCTGTTGATGCTGATGCTGCCCTTTCCGTACATCGCAACTACCGCCGGGTGGATCACCGCGGAAGTAGGGCGCCAGCCGTGGCTCATCTATGGCATCATGCGCACCACTGAAGGCGTATCCCGCCACGTCTCGGCGGGCAACGCGCTGTTCACGTTGATCGGCTTTATGGGGATCTACACGATCCTCGCAATTCTGTTCCTGTTCCTGGTCAGTCGCGAAATCGAAGAGGGTCCCGAGCATCCGATCGAGGCACGCGTGATCGATCCACTTGCCGCGCTTTAAGGTTCTATCATGGAAACCACCTGGTACTGTTTAGTCGCCGTCATGATCGCCGTGTATGTGGTCCTGGACGGCTTTGACATGGGCGCCGGCATCGTCCACCTGTTCGTGGCGCGCACCGAAGGCGAACGCCGTGCGGTTCTCGGCTCGATCGGCCCCGTCTGGGACGGCAACGAAGTGTGGCTCCTTGCCGGTGGTGGAACCCTCTATTTTGCCTTCCCTGCGCTCTATGCGTCGAGCTTCAGCGGCTTCTATTTGCCCTTGATGATCGTGCTCTGGCTCTTAATCTTGCGGGGCATTTCCATCGAGTTCCGCAATCACCTGCAGAGCCTCGTCTGGCAACCGCTTTGGGACGCAGTTTTCGCTGGCGCCAGCGCACTGCTCGCGATTTTCTTCGGCGCCGCCCTCGGTAATGTGGTTCGGGGCGTACCGCTCGACCGGTCCGGCGAATTCTTCCTGCCACTGTGGACCGATTTCACCGCCGGCAAGGACACCGG
>CABDXZ010000195.1_pt1 | contig 10207 bp, 8 predicted proteins | sample 3421441 | NCBI WGS metagenome assembly CABDXZ01 (sample SAMEA5534336, study PRJEB31848) | metagenome | biome: tundra; feature: field; material: soil | place: USA | collected 2013-05 | depth 0.15 m | reverse complement strand
CACGGAGCCCTTCTACTTCGGCGAGTATTACGATTTGCCGCCGATCACGGAAAACATCGGCAAGGTGACGCGCGTCCTCAAGATGAAGCTGACGCCGTTTGAAGTAGGGTTGAAGGAGACGTATAAGTGGTACGTCCGCAACCACAAGCCCCGCTCTACCGGCTTCGAGTTCGACGACAAGATCCTGGCTATGGCCAAAACGGGCTCCCCCTTAAGCGTGTAGGGGAACTGGTAGGGCGGACCCCCTGGACCGGCTTCTCGCCAGCGAAAAGAAGGCCGAAGGGGCGTCGTCCCCAGTGGGGAGCCGACCAGGGGGTCCGCCCCACAGGATGCCCTGAGCGCACTACTCCTCCAGCCGGAGGATGTACACGCGCCCCGCCGCGTTGCCGGTGCTATGATGAATGCCATCGAGGGGTGTCCATGAGAATTGCACTCGGTATCACCGCCGCGGCAGGTATTTCCCTCTTTTCGCTATCGGCATCAGCCCAAACCGCAACAGCCGATGAAGCTCTTCCCCAAATCTCGTTGAGCGTTCCGCCGGGCGCGCCGCTGCGTCTGTACCTGGCGAAGCGCGTATCCAAACGCCGCGGAGCGCCGGTGGAGGCAAAACTGCTCGAATCGGTATTTGCCTTCGACCGGGAGGTGCTGCCCATCGGGACGGTGGCGCTCGGCCAGGTGAGCCGCACGCAGCCTGTCGGCAAATGGCAGCGGGCGAGGGCCATCGTGAACGGGGATTTCACGCCGCTTCGCCTGGCGGAGGTAGAGTTCACCACTCTGGTTTTGCCGGACGGGCGCAAGCTGGCCACCCATACCGTGGAGACCGTGGGGCTGAATTCCATCTACACGGAACCTTCGAAAAAGAAGCATCCGAAAGCGCAGCCGCAAAACCAGAACGGCGGAATTCTCGGTACCGCCAAGCAGACGGCGAAGGACCGCATCAACGGCGCCATCAATGCGCGCACCCGCGGGATTGCCGACATAGTCCGCGGCCCCAATAAGAAGGAAAAGCTCATCGATTTCCTGTGGGCCAAGCTGCCTTATCATCCGCAGTACTTGCGGCGCGGCACACGCTTCGACGCGTCGTTGCGCGACCCGTTGCCGTTCGGCTTCGCGGCGGTCAAGCCGGGTGACCTTTCCGCGCTAGGGTCGCAGCCGCTTCCGGATAGCGTGGTCCACGCGCGGCTCCTCACGGCACTGGACTCCGCTTCAGCCAAACTGGGCCAGGAGGTGAACGCGGTGGTCACCGCGCCGCTATTTTCCCCGGACCACAAACTGGTGTTTCCGGAAGGCACCTTGCTGACAGGCACGGTGGTTCTGGCGAAGAGGGCGCGATCGTTTCACCGGCCCGGCCAACTTCGTTTCAACTTCCAGAGGGTCGATTTACCGCAGGAAGTCGCGCAGATGAGGTCCACCCAGCCAGCGCCTACGCCCTTGACGACTCCAGCCATCCTGGAAGCCGCGGAGGGCAGCGGCACGGCGCCGATCAAAGTCGATTCGGAAGGCGGCGTGCAAGCCAAGGAATCCAAGACGCGTTTCATCGCGCCGGTGATTTCGTTGATGTTGGCCAGCCGTGCGGCCGACAACGACGCCGATCGCCATAACGCCGCCGGCGGCGGCAGCGGTAACGCCAATGTCTCGGGCCGGACGTTTGGCGGCGGCTCGGGATTCGGCATGCTGGGGGCGGCGGCGGCCCAGTCTTCGCGCTATGTCGGAATGGCATTCGGCTACTACGGCCTGGCGTGGTCCGTGTATTCCAGTGTGATCGCTCGCGGAGGCGAGGTGCAGTTCGACAAGAACGCGGTGATGGATATCAAGTTCGGGTCGCGGAAGCTGCCCCAGGGGTCGAAATTCCTCGGCGCGGACACCGGGCCCGCGCAGTAAAAGAGAAAAACATTGGGCCGCCGGCACTCTCTCCTCAGTACCCCAGCGGCAGCGCTCGCGCACCCTCCAATTCCAGCAGCCGCTTCTTGAGGGGCAGTCCGCCCCCGTAGCCGACCAATTTCCCGCTGGCGCCAATCACCCGATGGCAGGGCACCACAATCGGGATCGGGTTCGCCCCGTTGGCGGCGCCCACCGCGCGCACGGCCCGCGGCGCGCCGATCGCCGCCGCGATCTGGCGGTAGCTCCGCGTTTCCCCGTACGGGATGCGCTCCAGTTCCCGCCATACGCGCAGTTGGAACGGCGTGCCCCGCATATCCAGCGGCAGATCGAAGCGCCGCAATTGGCCGCCGAAATAGGCGCGCAACTGGCGCACGGCCTCGCTAGAGATCGGGTGAGCACCCGGGTGGCTGCCCTGGACCGGGCTCAAAGGTTCGAATTCAATGGCGCGCAGCCCCGAATCGCTTGAAACCAGGCGCACGGTCAAGCCATCTACCAATGTGACCTCGGTACAAAGCAGCATGCATTCAGTCTGTCACAGGCAGTCGACCGGCACTTTCTGGCGATTTTTCACGAGCCAGTGGTGTCACGCACCTGTTATAATTGCACCTTATCATCTCTATGCCTCTTAAGCCTTTCGCACCTAATCACGGCGCGGAAAAGAAGATTTTTCTGCTCAAGCCCCGTGGTTTCTGCGCCGGTGTCGTCAGGGCTATCGATGTGGTCAAGATTGCGCTGGATCTGTACGGTCCGCCGGTCTACGTCCGCAAGGAAATCGTGCACAACAAGCACGTGGTAGAGGAGTTGCGGGCTGCCGGCGCGGTGTTCGTCGAGGAACTGGACGAAGTCCCGTCGGGCGCGCGCGCCATTTTCAGCGCGCACGGTGTCTCGCCCGCGGTGCGCCGCCAGGCTCGGGAACGCCGGCTGGACGTGATCGACGCCACTTGCCCGCTGGTGACCAAAGTGCATCTCGAAGCCGTGCGTTTCGCCCGCGACGGCTTCAGTATCGTGCTCATCGGGCACAAGGATCACGATGAAGTCATCGGCACCCTCGGCGAAGTCCCAGACCGCAGCTACCTGGTCGAGACTTTGCAGGACGTGGACAACCTGGAACTCCCCGACCCCTCGCGCGTCCGCTACCTCACCCAGACCACCCTCTCCCTGGATGAGACAACCCATCTCGTCAACCGCCTCAAACAGCGCTTTCCCCTCGTCGAAGGGCCGCATTCGCAGGACATCTGCTACGCCACGGAAAACCGCCAGATGGCGGTGAAGGCGATCTCGGCAAGTGTGGACCTGCTGCTCGTGGTCGGTTCCCAGAACAGTTCCAACTCCAAGCGCCTGGTGGAGGTCGGAGACAATTTTGGCGTGAATTCCCATCTGGTAAACGATTGCCGTGACGTGGATTCGGCTTGGCTCGATGGCGTGAAGAACGTGGGGGTTACGGCCGGGGCGTCGGCCCCGGAGCACCTCGTGCAGGAACTCATCGAGTTTCTGCGCGAGCGAGGGTTCCAACAACTGGAAGAGATCGATCTGGTGGACGAAGATGTGCGCTTCTCTCTACCCGCGGAGTTGACTATATCCATTCAATGAGCGCGCCGACCCAAGTCGCCAATACGCTGGAGACCGCGGCCGAAAAGGCCGTGCGCAAAGCGGTGGACTACCTGACTTGCCTCCAGGAACGCGACGGCCACTGGTGCGCGGAACTCACCGCCGACACCACACTCGAATCCGATTACATTCTCTTTCAACTCTGGCTCTACCCGCCGGTGGAGGGCAAGTGGTCGCCCGAGACGCGCCCGCTCGTCGATAAGGCCGTGGTCTCCATTCTGGAGCGCCAACTGCCGGATGGGGGCTTCAATATCTGCACGGGCGGTCCCTCCGAAGTCAGCGCCTCGGTCAAGGCCTATTGCGCGCTGAAACTGGCGGGCGTGCCCATCGATAGCGGGCCCATGGAACTCCTCCGCCAGTGCATCCTGGCTCTCGGCGGCATCCAGGCGGCCAACAGCTACGTCAAGGTTAACCTGAGCCTCTTCGATCTTTACCCGCGCGATTACTGCCCGAGCATTCCTCCCGAGGTGGTGCTGCTGCCGTTCGATCTGCTCTACCAGATGTCGGCCTGGACGCGCGCCATCGTGGTGTCGCTTTCGATCGTCCACGCCGCCAATCCGCGGCGTCTGGTGCCCGCCGGCTTCACGCTGGATGAACTCTGGGTGCCTGGAGTCAGCCCTGCCTTTCGCCACGACTCCTCCCTGTTCACCTGGCACAATTTCTTCCTCAGCGTGGACCGCCTTCTCAAGTGGTGGGAGCGCCACGGGAGCCAGACCATCCGGCGCCGCGCCGTGGAGAAGGCGAAGAGCTGGATGGTGGAGCGCCTGCACCACTCCGACGGACTCGGCGCCATCTATCCGCCCATGATGTACTCGGTGATGGCGCTCGATGTTCTGGGTTTTCCCAAGGACGATCCGCTGCGCGTGGAAGCGCTGCGCCACTTCAACAACCTGATGGTGGACGATGGCGACCGCTTCTTCTTCCAGCCGTGCTTCTCGCCGGTATGGGATACCGCGATCGGGGCCTATGCCCTGGCGGTGGCCGATCCGCGGCACGAGTCGCTCACGCCGGCGGCGAATTGGCTGCTGCGTAAGGAAATCCGCCGCAAAGGCGATTGGAGCGTCAAGCGTCCCAACACCGAGCCTTCCGGCTGGGCCTTCGAATACTCCAACGAATTCTACCCGGATATCGACGATACCGCCATGGTGATGCTGTCGCTGAGCCAGTTGCGGGCCTCCGACCATGCGGCACAGCAGGCCGCGTCCAAGCGCGGTCTTGCCTGGCTGCTGGCCATGCAATCGAAAGACGGCGGGTGGGCCGCCTTCGATGCCGACAACAACTGGGAGTTTCTCAGCAAGGTGCCGTTTTCCGATCACAACGCCATGCTCGATCCCACCTGCGCCGATATCACCGGGCGCGCGCTCGAAGCCCTCGCGGCCCACGGGTTGGACGGCCGGCACAAGGCCGTGCGGCGCGGTATGGATTGGCTGGTGAAGCGCCAGGAGGCCGACGGCAGTTGGTACGGCCGCTGGGGCGTGGCTTACATTTACGGCACCTGCTTCGCGCTACGCGGGCTGGCCGCGGCGGGCGAGGACGATCGCGAGGCGCACATCCTGCGCTCTGGCGAGTGGCTGCGCTCCATTCAGAACGCCGACGGCGGCTGGGGTGAAAGCTGCCAGAGCTACGTCAACCACATCTTCACCGCCGGGCCCAGCACGCCTTCGCAAACCGCCTGGGCCATTCTGGGGCTGATCGCCGGCGGCGATCCCGCCAGCCTCAGCGTGCAGCACGGCATCGAATACCTGCTCGAAACCCAGCGCGGCGACGGAAGTTGGGACGAGGACCTGGCCACCGGGACCGGGTTCCCGCGGGTTTTCTACCTCAACTACCATCTCTACAAAGATTATTTCCCGCTGCTCGCCCTATCTTCCTTTGGGAAGGCCCGCGCCGCGTCGAACGGATAGTTCCATGACGGCGAGATTCGGTGCTACTGCAAAACCGCTCCCGACCCAGAGGGTACCCGGCGGCGGCTCTGATGGGAGCGGTAGCCGCCGGCAAGAGCACTTGATGGTAAGTAACGGATGAAACCCGCACTCGTCACCGGAGCCTCCGGGTTCCTCGGTTGGCACGTCGCGCGGGTACTGCTGGAACGCGGGGTCCGTGTGCGCGCCCTGGTCCGCCCCGGGAGCCGCGTCGACGCTCTCGATGTGGAGTGCGTCACCGGCGACCTGCGCGACCCCGCGTCGCTGGAACGCGCCGTGGCGGGCTGCGGGCTTCTCTTCCACGTGGCTGCCGATTACCGCCTGTGGGCCAAGGACCCCGGCGAACTCTACCGCTCTAACGTGGACGGCACCAGAAACTTATTGCAGGCCGCCCAGGATGCAGGCGTGGAGCGCGTGGTCTATACCAGCACGGTAGGCTGCATCGGTATGCCGCCCGGCGGCGTGGGCGACGAACTGTCGCCGGTGACGCTCGACGACATGGCCGGAGATTACAAGCGATCCAAGTTTCACGCCGAACAGGTGGCGCTGGAATTTGCCCATGGCGGCCTGCCCGTCGTCATTGTGAACCCCACCGCCCCGGTGGGCGATCACGACGTGAAGCCGACCCCCACCGGCAAGATCGTCCTCGACTTCCTCAATGGCGATATGCCGGCCTTCATCGATACCGGGCTCAACGTGGTGGACGTCCGCGATACGGCCCTGGGCCACTGGCAGGCCTGCGAGCGCGGCCGCGCCGGCGAGCGCTACATCCTGGGCTCGGAGAATCTCACCCTGGCGCAGATCCTGCAAACTCTGGCGCGCCTCACGGGAAGAAAAGCGCCCATCATCCGCCTTCCCTACGTGGTGGCCTGGTGCGCCGGTGCGTGCAGCACCGCCTGGGCCAATGTTTCCGGTAAGCCGCCGCGGGTACCGCTGGATGGCGTTCGCATGGCCCGGAAGAAAATGTGGGTGACCCACGGCAAGGCGGCGCGCGAACTCGGCTTCAGCCCCGCCCCGGCCGAACAGGCGTTGTCCCGCGCCGTCGCATGGTTTAGTGGGGCGGGCTATGTGGCTGCCCATCAGCCATCCGCATGATGAGAATCCTTATGGTAGCGGCAGACCCCATGGAGTTCCCCGGAATCCTGCAGCACGCCACGGACGCGAAATCGACCAGTCTCGCGGTGGATTGGTCGCGCTCCGCCCGGCTCGGCACCCACCGTCTGGTGCTGGCGGCCAACGGAGCGGGCGCCCAACGCGCCGCTTCCGCCGTGGAGGCCGCCCTCGAAAGCTTTCCCGCGGAGGCCATCGTCAGCACCGGTTTCTGCGGCGCTCTGGCGCCGGAACTGGAGATCGCCGAGGTAGTTGTGGGCAGCGCAATTTCGGCCGGATCGCGCACTTTCCCGGCTTTGCACCCCGCTAGCCGGCGGCAGCATCGCATAGGTGTGGTGTGTTCCATCGATCATGTCGCGCAGACCGCCGAAGAGAAGCGCCGGCTGCACTCTGGCGGTGGAAGCGTGGTGGAAATGGAAGCCGGCGGGGTGGCGCAACAGGCCGCTACGCGCGGCGTACCGTTCTACTGTGTCCGGGTGGTGACCGACCTGGCAGACGAAGACATGGCGAACGACTTCAATCGGGCTCTCCGCCCCGACGGCCACTTCGGTACAATAGAGATTCTAAGAGGAGCATTGTGCCATCCGCTGGTTCGTATGCCGGAGTTGCTCCGGCTGCGCAACCGCTGTGCCTTGGCTGCGCGAGTACTGGGAGATTTTATTGCCGACTGCCGATTCTGACGGATTCGCCATACCGAAAACCATGCACGCAGCGGTCTACCGCGGTAACAGCGTCGTCAGCGTTGAGGAGATCCATACGCCGGCCATCGGCCCCGGCGAGATGCTGATTCGCGTCGAGGCCTGCGGCATCTGCCACACCGATCTGAAGAAGATCGAATACAACCTGCTGGCCCCGCCCCGCGTCTACGGGCACGAGACTGCCGGCGTGGTGGCCGCCGTGGGAAGCGGCGTGACCAAATTCCAGCCCGGGGACCGCGTGGTCGCTTTCCATCACATCCCGTGCCGCCAGTGTTTCTATTGCCAGCGTAAGATTTACGCGCAGTGTCCGGTATACAAGAAAGTGGGCATCACCGCCGGTTTCGAGCCTGCCGGCGGCGGCTTCGCCCAGTACGTGCGCGTGATGGATTGGATCGTGGAAGACGGCGTCGAGAAGATCCCCGACGGAATCTCCTTTGAGCGCGCTACCTTGGTGGAACCGCTCAACACCTGCCTCAAAGCCGTCGTTCAATGCGACCCGCAGCCCGAAGATTTCGTGGTTATCCTCGGGCAGGGGCCGATCGGGCTCATGTTCACCATGCTGACCCGCCGGACGGGCGCGCGCGTGGCCGTCACCGACAGCATCGACACGCGGCTGGAGTTGGCCATCCAATGCGGCGCCGAATTCGCCTGGGACCCTCGCAAGGTGGATGTCGCCGCCGAGGCCCGGCGGCTTACCGGCGGCCGTGGCGCCGATCTGGTGATCGTGGCCGTCTCGGTGCCGGGTATCGTGGACCAGGCGATGGCCTGCTCGCGGCCCGGCTCGCGAATTCTGCTGTTTGCCCAAACTTCGGCCAGCGAGCGCATAGAAACTACCGGCGCCGACCTTTGTGTTGGTGAACGTACCCTTTTGGGGTGTTATAGTGCTTCAATAGACTTACAGAAACAATCGGCGAACCTTGTTTTCGGCGGTGAGATACCGGTGGAAGCGTTGATCTCTCATTGTCTGCCGTTGGTTAAAATCCGTTCAGGAATTGATTTGGCATTGCATCCAGGGCCTAAATCGTTGAAAATAATCGTTCAGCCACAGAGGTGGTCATAAGTGAATAACCACATGATGGCTGCTGTGCTTTACGGCAAGGAGCATTTGCAGGTAGAGCCGGTAGCTGTTCCCACAATTGAAAGCGGAGACATCCTCGTACGGGTGAAGGTGGCGCTCACCTGCGGCACCGATGTCAAAGTGTTCCGTCGCGGATACCACGCTCGGATGATCGTGCCCCCAGCGGTGTTCGGGCACGAGTTGGCCGGGGATGTTGTCGCCATTGGCCCGAATGTCACCAATTTCACCGTCGGGCAGCGCGTAGTGGCGGCGAATTCGGCGCCCTGCGGGGAGTGTTTCTTCTGCCAACGGGGCCTGGAGAATCTCTGCGAGGACCTGCTGTTCAACAACGGCGCCTACGCCCAGTACATCCGCATTCCGGCTCGCATCGTGCAGCGCAATACATACCTTATTCCCGACAAAGTCGGCTATCAGGATGCGGCTCTGGTGGAACCCCTGGCGTGTGTGGTGCGCGGTTTTGAGGAATCCGCTCCCCGCTTGGGCGATACGGTTGCCATTGTCGGTCTGGGTCCCATCGGGCTGATGTTCGTCAAACTGGCCAAACTCTACGGCTGCCGCGTGATCGCGGTGGGGCGAAGGCAGACCCAGTTGGATCGCGCCCTGGCTCTCGGCGCCGATGACCTGATCGTGGCCGGCGAGCATAGCGACCCGGTGAAATCGATCCGCGAAATGACCCACGGGCGTGGCGTGGACGTCGCCATCGAAGCCGTCGGCAAGCCGCAGACCTGGCAGTGGGCCGTCAACATGGTTCGCCGCGGCGGCACCGTCAACTTCTTCGGGGGCTGCCCCAATGAGAGCAAAGTGAACCTGGACACCGCCCTGCTGCACTACTCCGAGATCACCTGCAAGGCCAGCTTCCATCACACCCCGGCGTACATCCGCAAGGCGCTCGCATTGGTTTGCGCGGGTCACATCACCGCCTCGGTTTTCGTCAACAAGGAAGAACCGCTGGCCAACCTGCTGGAAGTGATGCGCCACCTGATGAGCCACAACGGCCACCTGAAGACGGCGATCGTCCCGTAAATGTCCGGCGTGGGCTCAGCGGCGTTTTTGCCCCCGGCGAGTTTCGTCCGAACGCCCGCGGCGCTGGGCCGCTCCTGGTCGCCCGGGGAAGGCCGCGCCTACACCCGCTGGCTCGCCACCCACCACTACGAAAACTTTCACGTCGTCAGCTTTCTGCTTCCCAAGCGGCTCCAGCAGGATTTCTATAACGTGTACGCCTATTGCCGTTGGGCCGACGATCTCGCCGACGAGATGGGCGACCCCGCCGAGAGCCTGCGGCTCCTCGCCTGGTGGCGCGGCGAACTGGATGCGATGTACCGTGGCTTGGATCAAAGCAGCGCCAGGCACCCCGTCTTCGCGGCGCTGGCGTCGACCGTCGCCCAATACGGCATCCCGCGGCAGCCGTTCAGCGACCTGATCGACGCCTTTGTGCAGGATCAGACCGTGACCCGCTATCGCAATTGGGAGGAGTTGTTGGCATACTGCCAGAATTCGGCGAACCCGGTGGGACGGCTGGTGCTCTATCTCTGCGGTTACCGCGACGCCGCCCGCCAGAGCCTGAGCGATGCCACCTGCACCGCCCTGCAACTGGCCAACTTCTGGCAGGACGTTACGGTGGACCTGCGCAAGGATCGGGTTTACATTCCGCTCGAGGTCATGGAACGGCACGGCTACACGTTAGAGGAACTCTTCGCCCGGCGCTTCACCCCCGCCTTCGCCGGCGCGATGCGCGAAATCGTGGCCCGCGCGCGCGGCCTTTTCCTCGAAGGCCTGCCGCTTGCAGGCATGGTGGACCGGCGTCTGGCGATCGATCTGGACCTCTTTAGCCGCGGCGGTCTGCGCGTGCTGGACAAGATCGGGCAGCAAGGCTACGACGTGCTGCGTGCGCGCCCCAAGGTTTCCAGAAT
>CABDXZ010000183.1_pt1 | contig 10278 bp, 9 predicted proteins | sample 3421441 | NCBI WGS metagenome assembly CABDXZ01 (sample SAMEA5534336, study PRJEB31848) | metagenome | biome: tundra; feature: field; material: soil | place: USA | collected 2013-05 | depth 0.15 m | reverse complement strand
CGGCAATGCGTAAATCCGGTGATAGAATGGAAGGCAGATGAGCTTACTGTCGCCCAGACTACAATTAAAGGTCGCGCAGAAGCAGATTCTGACTCCGGGGCTAGTCCAGATGGTGACCATCCTCCAGCTTAACCGGCTGGAACTAAAGGAGATGGTTACCCAGGAGATCGTCCAGAATCCGGTGCTCGAAGAATCTACCAACGAGCCTGGGGAGGAGATCACACCCGAGGAACTTCTGCCGCTGCTGGAGGCCGAGCAGATGCACGATCCGGCCGATCGACAACTGCTGGAAGCCGCTGTATTGAGCGACGCCAACTCGGTGGATGACGGGTCGAGCGGCGCCGCGATCAACGGCAACCTGTTCCCCGATGCCGAGGAATTGGCGGCCGCGCAGGTGGTGGCCGAGAACGACTCCATCGCGGTCAACGATCCGCTGGCGGAGCCGCCGGCGGTCACGGACCCCTTCGACGAGATCGATTTGGGCAGTTTTTTTGACGATTATCTCGACCCCGGCTATAAGAGTCCGGCGGCGGAGTCGGTAGAAAAGCCATCGTTCGAGACGTTTCTCTCCTCGCCGGTCACGCTGGGCGATTATCTGCGCTCGCAGTTGAGCGTCAGCATCATCAGCGATGCGGCGCGCGACGCGGCGGAATCGATCATCGGCAATCTGGACGAAGACGGGTACCTTTTGGCGTCGCTGGAAGAGATCGCGTCCATCGGCGAGCACACGCCGGAGCAGGTGGAGCAGGGGTTGCGCGCCGTGCAGTCGCTCGACCCGGCCGGAGTGGGCGCGCGCAACCTGCGCGAGTGTCTGCTGCTGCAAATCGAAAGCATCAATGGGCGTGGCGGCGTGGCGTGGCAGATCGTCTCCAACTGCCTCCGCCTGATGGAGACCAGGCAGTACAAGGAAATCGCCAAGGTGCTGGCGCGGCCCATGGAACACATCGAGATCGCCGTCCACATGATCCAGCACCTCAATCCGCGGCCCGGCCTGCGCTATTCCGGCGCGGGCGCGCGCGTCGTGGAGCCGGACGTCTTCTTCACCAAGGACGGCGAAGACTACATCATTCAGATGAACGATGAGGACGTCCCGCAGCTTCGCCTGAACGTCGATTACCGCAAGATGCTGGATCGCGAGAACGGCGCGACCAAGGAAGTCCGCGATTACGTACGCGAACGCTACACCTCGGCGATTCAGTTGATGAAGAATATCGAGCAGCGCAAGCAGACCATCCTCAAGGTTTGCCAGGCCATCGTGCGGCGCCAGACCGAATTCCTCAACCACGGGCTGGATTCTCTGAAGCCCATGATGATCAAGGAGGTGGCTGAAGAGGTCGGCGTGCACCCCTCCACCGTCAGCCGCGCCGTGGCCAGCAAGTACGTGCATACGCCTCAGGGCGTCTTCGAGCTCCGCTATTTCTTCTCGGAGGCGGTCCAGGGGCCATTGGGCGGCGGCACGCCGCTTTTGCTGTTGAAGCGCAAAGTGAAGAAAATGATCGAAGAGGAGGATCGCTCCAAGCCCCTCACCGACGAACAGATCACTACCATGCTTCAAGGCGAGGGCATCAACGTTACGCGCCGCACCGTGGCCAAGTACCGCGAGGACATGAAGATTCCATCCACCCATCAACGGCGCGTGCGTAACTAGCCACCGCCGACGGCGCGTCGCCATTCGAGTTATAAAGTAGGAAGGGGATGTCGCCGGCCCCAACGAGGTGTTTCATGAAGATCACGTACACCGGTAGGCAAGTAGAACTCGCTCCAGCGCAACTGAAAAAGCTTGAAGCCCGATTTGCCAAAATCGGCAGGCTGCTGGATGGCAAGGAGGAGCGCGGCGCCCATGTCGTGCTTTCCCTGGAGCGCAAGATGCACAAGGCGGAAGCCACCGTCCACTACTACAATCACCAGTTGATCGGCCTGGGCTCCGATACCGATCTGTTCACGGCCATTCACCTCGCCGCCGAAAAACTGGAAAAGCAATGCGTCAAGGCGCGCACTAAGTGGCGTGATGCCAAGCGCGTGCCGCGCAAATCCGCCCCCGAAGTGGAAACCGAGAAACCGGCGCCCGCCGAAGCCGAAGCCGAAGCCGACGGAGCACCGGGGCGCCAGGTCTATCGGGTCAAGCCCGCGCAGAAACGCAAGCCCATGACGGTCGAAGAGGCCATGCTGGAAATGGACAAGACCCGGGAATACCTGGTCTATCGCGATGCCCAAACCGACCGGGTGAACGTCCTGCTGCGGCGCCGTGACGGGCATTTCGACCTGGTGGAGGGATAGCGCCCGCCAACATGCCGCGCAAAAAGGCTGCCGAACCAAAAGAGGCGCCCCCCCACAAACCCGAACTGGTGGTCATCACCGGGTTGAGTGGATCGGGCAAGGGTTCCGTCCTGAAGGCCCTGGAGGATCTGGGCTTCTACTCCGTGGACAACCTGCCCGTGGAATTGATCCCGAAGTTCGCCGAGCTGACGGGTAACAATCCCAGCATACAGGCGGCAGCCCTGGTGGTGGATATTCGCGAGGGCGCCGGGCTGAAGATGTTTCCCAAGGTCTTCGCCGGCATTCGCAAATCGGTGACCGCGCGGCTCATCTTTCTGGAGGCGGACGACGACGCCATCGTTCGCCGCTTCAGTGAGACCCGCCGGCCGCATCCGTTGGGTACGGATAAGTCCATCACCCGCAGCATCGAGAGCGAACGCGCGCAATTGGCGTCGATCCGCGCCATGGCGGACCTGATCATCAATACCTCCCGGTTCACCGTCCACCAGTTGCGCGATTTTATCGGTGAGCGCTTCCGCGGGCAACGCGATCAATCCGCCATTCAGATCTATGTCACCAGCTTCGGGTTTCGCAACGGCGTGCCGCCGGATAGCGACCTGGTCTTTGACGTCCGCTTTCTGCCCAATCCCAACTACATTCCGCGATTCAAAAACCTGACCGGCAAAAACCCTGGCGTTGCGAGATACATCCGTTCTTTTCCACAAACTGCCGAGTTTATGAGCCGGATCTCAGATCTGCTCATCTACTTGCTGCCGCATTACATTCGCGAGGGGAAAAGCTACCTGACCATCTCCTTCGGCTGTACCGGGGGGCAGCATCGCTCGGTAATGATTGCCGATGAAGTCCGCCGAAACCTGGCGGACTCCGGCTTTAAGGCCAAAGTTAACCATAGAGACATCGTTAATACTCCCTAAACGATACACAAAGAGTCTCTTAGCAGCTCCATTACAAACCGTCACTAAAAATTCATCGAACTTTTGCTAACTTTTTCCGTACACGGGGTTCAATAGATTAACGTCCCTCGATGTTGGGGAAGTGTCATGCGATTTTGGCGAATTGTAATAAACATCACGCTGCTGGCGGGCCTTGCATTCGCCCAGGCCCAGTCGAATTTCGACCCGGGACAGAATACCTGGACCCTGTCCAACGGTTGGATCCGCGCGTCTTTTCAACTGACTCCCGAAGGCTACTTTCTCACCCAACAGATTTCCGATCTCCAATCCGGCGACCAATGGGCTGCGTCTCCGAACCGGCCGACCTCGCCCGTCCGCTTACAAACCGATAGCGACCTTTTCGATGCGCAGACGCGATTCCTCCTGGTTGCCCAATATGCCCAGAGTGTCAATCCGGGCGGCGTCCGCCAGTTCATCGTCCTGCAGGATATTAAGGGCCGTGCCCGGATCACCGTGGTTTTCGACCTGTTCAATAACCATCCGGTGCTCCGCTACAGCCTCAAGTACCAGAACTTGACCCCGGCCACGACTTACATCACCTGGATCAACATGGTGCCATGGACGTTCGACGATTTGGGCAAGCGCTACACGGCTTTCCGGGTCAATCAGTGGAGTGTGGTTGCCACGCCGGCAGACTTTCAGCCGCTGCAGACTTTACTCGACACAGGGGGAACCGCCGTCGAAGTCTACTCCGGCGCCGACGGCCAGCAATGCGGCTGGCTGGCAATGCGCGATTCCGACCAGCGAGGCCTGTTCACCGGATGGGAGTTCGATGGCCGCACCAAGACCACGGTACGGCAGGACAGCTCGCAAGGGTATGTGCAGTTCGCCTCCACCGTACTCGATCTGCACCACCCGGTGGAATCCAACAGCGAATTCCAAGTACCCAACACGTTTATCGGACTGTTTCACGGCGATTGGGACGAGGCGGGCTACCGCACGCAGCGTTTCGTGGAATCTGTGCTGGCCAAGCCCCCGCCCGACTCCAAAACCTTTCCCTACGTGTCCTGGGACTCCTGGGGTTACCAGGATCAGATTAACGAGCAGACCTTGCGGCGCAATGCCGACGTCGCCGCCAACCTGGGAGTGCAGTTGTTCGTGGTGGATCTGGGATGGGCGCGCGGCATCGGAGACTGGTACGCGGACCCGGCAAAATTCCCTAATGGCCTGGGCACAGTGTCCGATTACGTGCATTCGCTGGGGATGAAATTCGGCCTGCACTTCGCTCTCGCCGAAGCTGACCCGTCCAGCCCGGTCCTGCAGGCCAATCCCGATTGGAGCGCCACCGATGACAGCAGCTACTTCGGAGCCACCTCGCTGTGCCTTTCCAACCAGCCGGCGCAGGACTGGCTGATTCAGCAAGCCATTCGCATGATCGACGATTACCATGTGGATTGGATCCTGCAGGACGGCCAGAACATGGTCAAGCAGTGCACTAAGACCACACATACGCACGACCCGGCCGACAGTAACTACGCCAATGCCGTGCAGGGCATCAACGCGGTGGTGTCGGCCATCCAGCAGGCGCGGCCCAACGTCTGGTGGGAGAACTGCGAAGACGGCGGCAATATGATGACGTTCAACATGGTGCAGAGCTACGTAACCTCGATCACCAACGACGCATCCGGTTCGCTGGCTGCGCGCACGGCGGTGTATGGCGCCACCTACCCATTCCCGCCGCGCTATGCGGAACGCTACATGCCGCAGTCCGACGGTTTGACTCCATATGCCACGCACAGCTACCGTTTCGGCGGTCCCTGGGTTTTGATGAACCAACTTGCCGATCTCCCGGCGGACCAGGTGGCGTTCCTCAAAGATCAGGTCCAGAAATATAAGAACCAGCGCATGGATATCTCGGCGGGCAAGGTGTTTCACATCCTGGCGCCGGGAGCCAATGCCACCGATGCGATTCAGAGCTATAACGAAACCACGGACACGGCCATCGCCGTGGTCACCCGCGCGGCCTCTAGCGGCCCTACTTACCTCTTCAAGCCCAAAGGACTGCAAGCGCAGCAACGTTACACCGTCTGGTTCGAAATCGACCCGTCGGTCTACTCGCAGACCGGCGCGCAACTCATGTCCAACGGCTTCCGCGTCATGCTGCCCACTCCGTACAGTTCGGAAGTGGTCCACATCGAACCGCAGTAGTAGGTGGCCCGGACCGAAAGGCGAAGCAACCAGTCCCTCACGGTCGTGGCTCCGATGAGTTGCTTAGCAACTACCTTCGCATCCGAGCCGCGACCGTAAGGGAGCGGTCTTACAGAATATACCGGCTTAAATCCTGATCTTTGACGATGTCGGCGAGTTGCTTGCGCACGTACGCCGCGTCCACCTTGACCGTCTTCTTCTTGAGATCCGGACCGGCGAACGACACCTCTTCCAACAGCTTCTCCATGATGGTGTGCAGGCGCCGCGCGCCGATGTTCTCGCTGGATTCGTTGACCTGCGCGGCGAACTTCGCTACCTCCTCCAGCGCGTCGTCGGCCAGAATCAGTTTGATTCCCTCGGTCTCTAGTAGAGCGGTGTACTGCTTGGCCAGGGCGTTCTTGGGCTCCTTCAGGATGCGGATAAAATCTTCCACGGTAAGCGATTTCAATTCCACGCGGATCGGAAATCGCCCCTGCAATTCGGGGATCATGTCGCTCGGCTTGGAGACGTGAAACGCGCCCGCCGCGATGAACAGTATATGGTCCGTGCGCACGAAACCATAGCGCGTGTTGACCGTGGTGCCCTCGACGATGGGCAGGATGTCGCGCTGCACGCCCTCGCGGCTGACGTCCGGACCATGCCCGCTTTCGCGCCCGGCGATCTTATCGATCTCGTCCAGAAAAATGATGCCGCTCGATTCCACCCGCTCCAGCGCGGCGCGCGTCACCTGGTCCATGTCGATGAGTTTCGACTCCTCTTCCTGCACCAGATAGTCCAGCGCCTCGGCCACCCGCATCTTGCGCTTCCGCGATTTCTGGCCGAACAGGTTGGGCAGCATGTCCTTCAGGTTGATGCCCATTTCCTCAATGCCCGTGTTGGTGGTGATCTCGAACGAGGGCGCGCGATCCTTGACTTCGATCTCCACCATGCGCTCGTCGAGCTTGCCCTCGCGTAGCCGCTCGCGCAATTTCTCGCGCGTGCGCTCCACGCTCTCGCTGGGTTCCGTCGTGGGCGGCATCAACAGATCGAGCAGGCGCTCCTCGGCGTTGACTTCGGCGCGGTCCTCCACTTCATCCAGCCGCTCTTCCCGCACCATGTCGATCGAAATATCCACCAGGTCGCGAATCATCGACTCCACGTCGCGGCCCACATATCCCACCTCGGTGAACTTGCTGGCTTCCACCTTGAGGAACGGCGAGTTGGCCAGCCGGGCCAGCCGGCGCGCCAGTTCCGTCTTGCCCACGCCCGTGGGGCCGATCATGAGGATGTTCTTGGGCATCACCTCTTCGGCCATTTCGGGCGGCAGTTTCTGGCGGCGGATGCGATTGCGCAAGGCGATCGCCACCGCTCGCTTGGCTTCGGCCTGCCCCACCACATGCTTGTCCAGTTCGCGAACGATCTCGCGCGGAGTCAGCTCGTCCAACAACGGCTCCTCGTCCACATTCTGCCCGGGAAGATAGATCACCATGCTATTCGAGCTCCTCAAAAGTCACGTTCTGATTCGTGTAGATGCAGATTTCGCCGGCGATCTTCATGGACTCTTCGACGATCCGCCGCGCCGATAGTTTCGTGCAGCGCAATAGCGCCGTGGCCGCCGCCGTGGCGAAGGGACCGCCGGAGCCGATGGCCACCACGCCTTCGTCCGGCTCGATCACGTCGCCATTACCGCTGACCAGGTAGATGTTCTTGGTGTCCGCCACCAGCAGCAGGGCTTCGAGGTGACGCAGCGCGCGGTCCGTGCGCCATTCCTTGGCAAGTTCCACCACCGAGCGCGGAAGATTACCGTTGAACTGTTCCAGCTTGGTTTCGAAGCGCGAAAACAGTGCGAAGGCATCCGCCGTAGACCCGGCGAATCCCGCCAGAATCTTGTCGTTGTACAAGCGGCGCAACTTGCGGGCGGAGCTCTTCAAGATCTCGCCTCCGATGGTCACCTGACCATCGCCGGCCATCACTACCTTATTGTCGCGGCGGACACAAATCACCGTCGTCGATCGAATTTTCTCTCGCATTGTATGGGTAACCCTATTTTAACGCACTGGCCCTAAATGCCTATCGAAACGTGACGTCCGCCTGTTTGCCGGCTACCGGGTGCCTGGCGAAGGCTTCGCGGCTCTCCGGATAGTCGGTGCGGAATATTCGAGGAGGATTCCCGGGGGCTGTCTTTGGCGACCACCAGCACCGTACCCGCTTCGTCCGTTACTTGCAAGCATAGCAGGGCGACCACAGCCCGCCGCGCAACCCCAGCCGTCCTACGCGTCCCCGCGTCAAAATGCCTTCTCTGCGCTTGTCTCTGCGTCTCCACCGTCTCTGCGTTGAACTGACCTTTCCCTGGTCTACACACCCTCGTCAACTCGACGCTTTAGTGCCCCATGGTAAAAAGGGGTATGCCCACTTACCAGGTCGAAACGCCGCAGCGATGCTATGCCGCCATCGTGGAGCGCGGCGTGATCGGGCAGGCGGCACACTACATTCCGCCGAAGAGCGGGAAGGTGTTCGTCGTCACCACCGAGGACGTCTGGTTTCACGCCGGCGCACCGCTTGCGGCGGGACTCGCGGGGGTTTCCTACGACGTGCTCCACCTGCCGGGCGGCGAAGAGCAAAAACGCCTCGCACACGTGGAGCAACTGGCCGAGGAGATGCTGCAACTGGGCGCCGACCGCTCCAGCATGGTGATCGCCTACGGCGGCGGCATCGTCAACGACATGGGCGGATTCCTGGCCGCCATCTTCATGCGCGGCATCCCCGTCTTACAGATCCCCACCACGCTGCTGGCGCAGGTGGATGCCGCCATCGGCGGCAAGACCGCGGTCAATCTGGTCGGCGGCAAGAACCTGATCGGCAGCTTCCACCAGCCCGTCGCGGTGCTCACCGACCCCGCCATTCTCGATACCCTGCCCGAGCGCGAATACCGCTCAGGGCTCTACGAAATCATCAAGGCGGGCATTATCCGCGAACCCGAACTCTTCACCTACCTGAAGGAATCGAGCGCCGATGTCGTGGCCCGCAAACCCGCCGCGGTGGACCACATCATCGCCGAGAGCGTGCGCATGAAGGCGGAGGTGGTTTCCAGCGACGAACGCGAAGGCGACATGCGTCGTATCCTGAATTTCGGACACACTTTCGGGCACGCGCTGGAGGCCGAAACCGGGTACACTCGCTTCCTGCACGGGGAAGCCGTGGCCTGGGGCATGCGCGCCGCCGTCTATCTCGCCGAATCCACGGGCCATCTCTCGGCGGAGGACAGCGTGGAGATCCTGGAGATGATTGCCGCCTACGGCCCCATTCCTGCGCTCACCGGCATTCCCGCGCAGAACCTGTTTGCACGCCTGGTGCACGATAAGAAGACCTTGCGGGGCAAGGTACACTTCGTGCTGCCGGTGCACATCGGAGAGGTGACGGTGGTGTCGGGCGTGGAGGACAAGCGCGTTCTGGACGCCATACGGTTCGCCCTCGTATGAGCGGCAGCACGCCCCTGGGGGCGCGTAGCGACCGGGATGCTGCGCGCAACGAACAGGAGGCGGCGCGCTGGGTCCGCCGCATGTTCGGCCGCGTGGCGCACCGCTACGACCTCGCCAACCACCTGCTCTCCTTCAATATCGACCGCTATTGGCGCGCCCACACCGTGCGCCGCACGCGGCAAATTCTCCTCCGTCCCGAGGCGCGCGTGCTCGATATCTGCTGCGGCACCGGCGACCTGGTGCTGGCACTCGCCAGGCACGGGCGGCGCGTACTGGGCAGCGATTTCTGCCACCCCATGCTGGTCGCCGCCCACGGCAAGATCGCGCGCCGCCGCGCTCCCGCCGTGCTGTTTGAATCCGACGCCCTAACGCTCCCGCTGCGCGACGCGTCGCTCGACCTGCTCACCGTCGCCTTCGGCTTCCGCAATCTGGCGAACTACGAGTCCGGCCTGGCTGAGATGCGTCGCGTGTTGCGTCCTGGAGGTATGGCGGCGATCCTGGAATTCTCCCAGCCGCCGAATCCGCTGTTCGGCGCTCTCTACAACATGTACAGCCGCCGCATCCTCCCATGGATCGGCGGCCTCATCTCCGGTTCGCGCGATGCGTACACCTACCTGCCCGAGTCGGTCCGCAAGTTTCCGGCAGCCCCGGACCTGGCTGCCATGATGCGCCGCGCAGGCTTCGCGGAGGTAAGCTTTGAGTACCTCACCGGCGGGATTGTAGCATTACATATAGGCCGGATACCATGAACGATCGCCATCAATTACTGGAGAAACTGAATTCGGGCCGCGACGAGTTTCTGGCTTCCCTGAACGGTGTGACCGAGGAGCAAGCCGCGGCCAAGCCCGTCACTGGCTGGTCTATTTTGGAATGTGCCGAACACGTGGCCATCGGGGAAGAGAACCTGCTCCGCCGGTTGATGGAACAATCCACGCCCACCGATCGCGAGATGTCCCGTCAGCGCGAGGCTCTGATTGTGGCACGGGCGGCGGATAGGGGGCGCAAGGCCCCCGCGCCGGAGGTCGCTCTGCCGCATGGCCGCTTCGCCACGCTTTCCGATGCGGTCGAGTCTTTTTGCCGCAGCCGGGCGCAGACCATCGCTTACCTCGCTTCCTGCCAGGACGACCTGCGCCGCATCACGATGGATCACCCGCTGATCGGTGCAGTCAGCGGACAGGAAATGATCCTCATCATGATCGGACACCCCTTGCGTCACGCCGGGCAGGTGCGGGAGATAGCGCGCGCGCTAGCCGAACTGACCGCCGGCGCTGGCCTGCCGGCAAAATCGAATGGAAATCCCGGTTAAGTTTGAGCGGCTGTCGCAAGCATTCCTTAGCCTGCCGGGTCGCGCCAGGACCTGCATCAGTATCGCAATCCTGCTGCTTCTTACGGAGGCGGTCTATGTCCGGCCCTGGTTCGTTGCAGGTGGGGGAAGCCTGCTC
>CABDXZ010000159.1_pt1 | contig 10458 bp, 5 predicted proteins | sample 3421441 | NCBI WGS metagenome assembly CABDXZ01 (sample SAMEA5534336, study PRJEB31848) | metagenome | biome: tundra; feature: field; material: soil | place: USA | collected 2013-05 | depth 0.15 m | reverse complement strand
GCAGAATCCCACGAATCCAGGTCGCTGATCTCGAGAGGCAGAGCGGTCACCGGCAGTCGGTAGAGATCCACCATCATTAACCCGAGTTGTTGAGTCACGCGGCGCTGGCCGCTTTCCATCAGCGCGAGATACGCCTGCGACACACCCAGTTGCTCGGCGGCGCGTTGTTGCGTCAATGCCGCGAACTCACGCCCGGATCGCAGTTGGCCTGGCCGGAAGGTCCACACCAGACCATTATAACAGAATATGTAATAATTGGGTTTCCGATAACTGAGCTCTTCATGTGAATGCCACAGTTCTCTGGGCCGCGGAAAACCGCACTGTGCATCCTAAGCGCAGCCCATCTCAACAGCCGGGGCATCGATCCCCCTGGCTCCTGGTGGTGCGGGCGGCAGAGCGTGTGATCTCATGACGAGTGCAGCGCCGCCACTTCATAGTCGAGGACTTTTGGAATTGTGAATGTGATTGTGCCACCGGTCATCTGGAATGGGATGTCGACTTCGGCCCGCAACAACTCCACGCGGGTCACGCGCCTTCCTTTGGGGAGCGACATCCTAACCGTCTGGCCGCCAATAGGATAGAACTTCCGGATCCATCCGCGGTGCATGGTGGGGTTCGTGTAATTGAGGACGTGCACGGCAAAGCCGGCTTGCGTCTCCCATGCGAAGGTCTCGATCACGCCGTCGCCCGCGACGGTGACCGGCTGCGTCGCGCCCGCGACCCACCGGATGGCGTTCTGCAGCAACCGCGCCAGATCGGTATGCCCGCTCCGCCACATGGTGCGCTCGATATCGCCCGGGAAGTAGACCAGGCGGCTCTTGCCATTCTGCCGCACCACGATTGCCGGTTCGCTGGTCCGCTCCTGGAGCGGATACGACAGTTCCGGAGGGTAAGCCACGAAGCCCGGTACCACCGTCAGAATTGGGTTATCCACCGGAGCGATGGGTATGCGATTTGCCGCCCCGGGAATCCAGTTGGTACCCGAAAATCCGTTGAGAATCTCATGCTGCTTCTCGATGCGGGCAAGGTACGCGTTTCCCACCGTGCCCACCAGATCTCCGGCCTTCCGAATACCGAATACGCCGGCCAGGCCGAAATCGCTGCGCCGTTCGTTAAGCTCGTTGTACATGCTCGTCTCGAAGGTGGCAAGCAGTGAGCCCCCGGCATCCACGTAGGCCCGCAATTGACGGCACTGCTGGTCGCTGAGCAGGGCGGTGTTGGGCAGCAGCAACGCGGAGTATTTCGCGAGGTCCTCAGGCGCAAGCTTGTCTTCATGCACGAAATCGAAGAGGAAGCGGCCTTCGAGCAGGGCGTAATACATGCCGTCCATGTACTCCCGCATGAGAACTCCGGGCGGGGTCTTGTAGAACAGGTGGGTCCGCTGGCCCATCACCACGCCCACATTCGCGATCGAGCGCTTGTTGACAAAATGGCGGTCGTGCCTGGCCATCCACTCGAAGTATTTGTGCGCCGGCTCCAGCCAGCGGCGATCCTCGCCCATTCCATTCTCGCCGCCGATAATGTGGTGATACGGGACCATTCCCGAGGCGAGCGTCTCGTCGAACCACATCTGTTCTTCCTGCTGCGACTTATAAACGTTGCGCCAGCGGGGCGTGCCGGTGGACCACGCCGCAGTCACGTTGGTGGACATCTTGCCATTTTGCACGGCGTTGCAGACGCGGCCTTGCAGCGCGCATCCCCAGATCGGCGTATCGTCTCCGCCGCGGCCCTGGTTATCGCACTGGAACCACTCGCAGAGTTCGCCGAGTTTCACCAGGTCCGCCGTGCTGCGGATTCCGCCGCCGAGATTGGCGAAATAGAAGTTCGACGGCTGCTTCTCTTTGGCAATGGAATCGTACAGCTTCCACAAGTAGGTGATGCGCTCGTTGAATTTGTCCCAGTAGGCGATCGTGCCCGCCGGCGGCAGGTTCTTACACTGCTCGCAATGGCAGACCGGCAGCGCCCCCAGCGGCGGCCACGCGTTGGTGAAGATGCCGTCCACGTCATACAGCGAATTGATCTCCTTCATGATCGCCGGCATGTAATCGGTCATGTAGGTGGTGAACATGCAGGTGCGGAACAGCCTGCGGTCCTCGCCGTGGTGCACGGCATTGCCTTGCGCGTCGCGTTGGAACCACTCCGGATGGGCCTGTACCGCATCTTCCCAATTGAGGTCCGGACTCATGCGCGCGATCACGTGCATGCCGCGCTTCTTGGCGGCCGCGCAGCACTCGCCGAAGAAATCGCGATTGCCCAGGAACTTGCCTTTCCTGTGGTAGGGCACCTTCGTCTGGTAAAACGCCAGAATGCCGGTGACGCTCACCATCACGGCGTCCACCTTCAGGCTGGCCCAGTAGTCCGCCCATTGCTCGACGTCGAGCACGGCGGGATCGTGTTCCGTCATATTGGTCTGCCCGAGCCGGCGGATTTTCCGCTGCCAGGGGACCTCCGCGCCGGAGGCTAATACGGAACCGGCCATGACGGCGGCCGGAATTACGACAAACTCGCGGCGATTGATTTCCATTTGGATCTCCGGATTGAACTCCCGTACACCTTAGAAAGCGAACCGCACCGCACGCCAGCTACACTTTGTGTTTGGCGATAAAATCCGCCGCCGGCTCGCTGCTCATCCCGGGCGCATCCGGCGCCGGCACTTCGCCGTTCACCATCTTCTGCTTCCCGCCGGACTCCATATAAATCGCATTTGGAATCGCGCACAGGATATTCATATCCACCGGACCACCGCCGTGACTGGCCAGATCCACGCCGAAACCGTCCGAGATGGCGGCGATCTCCATCCACTCGGTCGGGCCGCCAGCGCGCCGATTGTCCGGCTGCACCACATCGGCGCCCTTCTTCAGCAACAGATCCATGAACGCGCGCTTGTTGTACTCGTTCTCGCCGCAGGCAATGCGTATGTCGAGCGCCGCCGCCAGCTCCGCATAGCCTTCGTGGTCGTACGGCACGATCGGCTCTTCGTACCAGAAGCAGCCCAATTGCTGATAGGCCCGGCCCCGCCGCAACGCTTCCACCCGGTTGAAGGCCTGATTCGCATCCACCATGATGCGCACGCCCTTGCCGGCCGTCTTGAATCCCACCTCGATGCGCTCCACGTCGTCATCCAGATCGAATCGGCCGACCTTGACCTTGAAGGCGCGATAGCCTATTTGCAGCGTCTCGTTGATGGTGCGTTTATATTGCGAATGGTCCTTATCGTTTTCGCGATACCAGCCGCACATGGCGTAGGCCGGCATGCGGTCGCGCACCGCGCCGAGCATCTTGTAGACCGGCAGTCCGGCGGCTTTGCCCAGGATGTCCCAGACCGCAATGTCCACCACGGACATGGCGAACTGGGTGACGCCCTGCACCCCCTGATACTCGAGCGCGCGCCAAAGGTCGGCGCGGATCCTCTTGGGGAACGCCGGATCCTGGCCCATCAGCACGGGTTTGATTTCTTGCTCCAGGATAGTCTGCACGACGCGCGGTCCCCCGGCGATCATGCCGAAGCTGCTGTAGCCCCAGCCGGTAATGCCGGCGTCGGTTCTGAGGCGGAGAACTACGCCGCCGCCGTCTCCGCCGAAATCGTGGATCGCGTCGCTGTAGGGCGCGGCAGGCACGCGCAGCAGATCGGTCTCGAGACCGGTGATCTTGATCTGTTTCTTGGCCTCCGCCGCCATTGCCAGGCCGCGGCTCAGGCCTCCGGAGAGGGGGGCGGCGGCGGCCATCGTCAGAAGGTTTCGTCTGGTCAGCATGGTTACCTCTCAGAATACCAGCCGCGCCGAGAGCTGCAATTGTCGCGGCTCATTGGTCTGGCCGCTGTTCAGCAGCAGTTGGCCGAAAGTGGGCGACGTTGTGCTGATCACCGGATCGCCTCCCCAAAGCGGGTGGTTGAGCGCGTCCAGCGCGTCCACGCGCAGCTCCAGATTCAATCTTTCGTGGATTTGCGTGCGCTTCACCAGGGTCATGTCGAGTTGCGGCCCCCAACGGTCGCGGAGGTTGCCGATGTATAACGACGCCGTGCGCAGCGAGAAGGTGGGCTGGATCTCGAAAGCGGGCGGCAGGTTGCCCACCAGGTCCACCGCCTTGCCGTTGGCCTGGATCAGGCCCGTATTGAACATCTGGCCGGGCGTCGGATTCGGGAGCACCGGGTTGCCGACCACAATTACCCCGCCCGGCATGGTCATCGGCACGCCGGATTGCCAGGTGAAGTTGCCCATCAATTGCCAGCCGCCCACAATCCGGCCGATCAACCCGTGAGCGCCATTAAGAAACGGCCTTCCCGGACCGAAGGGCAGTTCGTAAATGGGCGCCATCACGAACACGTGCGTCCGGTCAAAGGGCACAATCGTGTTCGCCACCGCCGCATCCTGCGCATTCAGATAGCTGAGCGCTTGAATATTCTTCGAGAACGTGTACGATGCCGTCAGCGACAAGCCGGCCGAGTACCGCTTCTGCACGCTCACCTGCAGCGAGTTGTACCAGACTTTTCCCACCGGAATATTCTGCTCGCTCAACCCGGTGAACTCCGGGAAGGGCAGCAGCAGTTGCTGCTGGGTCACGGTGGCCGAATTCAGCGAGGTGCCTGGCAGCAGGCCCTGGAACGGATTCGGAACCTGCTGGTTGAGAGTGTTCGGATTGCCTCCCTGAGTGGCGTCGCCCAACGCCAGATTCTGTGCCGACAATGCGTTATACGTTTTCGTCACTGGAGCGTCGTGGGTTCGCGATCCCACGTACGACGCCTCGATCCTGACCTGGTTGCTCAGTTGCTTCTGGATGCCGAAAGAGAAGCTATAGACATAGCCGATGCGTCCGCTGGGGTCGGCGAAACTCGGCGATTGGCCCAGCAGAGTCCCCAAACCCTGGGTCGAACCTACGGGACCGAGCAGGCCGGAGGGGAACGGGTTGGAGACCGCGCCGGCAGGAGTCTCATTCGCATTCAGGGTAGCCACATACGGAGTGGTCTGGCTGAATCCGTAACTGTCGCCGAAGGAAACCTGCGGGATGTAGGAGATACCGAAGCCGCCCCGCAGTACCGTGGACGGCGTGAGTTGGAAAGCCGCGCCCAGCCGCGGCTGGAGGTTATTCCAATCGGTGTTGAACGCGCTCCGTGGCAGTCCGGCGGCGCCCGTGAAGCCAATGCCGCCGTATGCCTTATAGCCCGGGAACTTCGTCTGGTTGATCTGCGCGGAAATCGGATTCACCTGGCCGGCGAAGAATCCGTAATTCAGCCGGTTGTACCGTTCGGTTAGCGGACTGAGCACATCCCAGCGCACGCCCACGTTCAGCGTAAGCCGGCGCGAGACCTTGATATCGTCCTGCGCCCACGGCGCCCAATATCGCCAACTGTAGTAGGGTCTCGCCAAATAATCCACTTCACCGGAGGTGGCCGCGCCCAGCAGCATGGCGGCGATGGCATTGCCGGTCAGGGAATCCGCCGTCAGGTAGTTGGCGCGGGTGAAGGTCTGATCGAACGCGAACGTGCCCCCCGCATAGGCGGATTGGTAATTCGCCAGGTGCATCAGCCGGAAGTCGAGGCCGGCCTTGATGTAGTGCCGCCCCTGCACCCGCGACACCGTTGGCGCCAGGCTCCAGTTGGTGCTGGGCGCGTACCAGATGTTACTGGAGGACTCGCCCATGTATTGGTAGTTGGCAGCCGTGATATAGGGGAACCGCCCCGGCTCTTCGAACTGACTTACCAGCGACGGCGGCAGACCGAGAGATTCGGCGCCGACGGAGGGGGTGTAGACCGAAGGAGCGTAGTTTTGCGTCCAGCGGTTCACCGACGCGCGGATATCCAGCGTGGTGGAAGGATTGAATACCGTGACCGAATCCAGCACCACCGCGTTGTTGACCTTGTTCCCGTACCGGTTATCGGCGCCCAGCCCGCTGAGATAGTTGTTGCTGATGTCGTTCAGCAGTTGATTGTTGTAGACGTAACGGCCGTATATCCGCTCCTTCTGGCCAAAGTTGTGATCCACGCGCGCCACGATATTGGGAAAGGCGTACCAGGTGTAGAGAGGCGAGAAGTAATTGTTCTGCCAGTTCACCAGCCCCGGCGGCGTAAGGTTCGGCAGAGGATACGCATTCGCCATTTTGGAGCCCACCGGATCGAACCGGGCGGCAGGAACGATATTGCCGGGAAATGGGCTGCGAACCCAGGTTCCGTTGACGCTCTGGCCGGTCGCTGGATCGTAGATCGTATTGAGCTGGCCGGCACTGCTGAACGTCTGCGAGAAGTCGCCGGTGCGCTGCGCCACGGTGGGCACGGACGAGATCTGGTTGCGCGCCAGCGTGTTCCAGTGATAGTGCTCATAGGCCACGAAGAAGAAGGTCTTGTCCTTGCCGTTGTAGACCTTCGGAATCCAGACAGGACCTCCCACCGTGAAGCCGAATTCATCCAGCTTGTCGTAGTTCTTGGCGCCACCGACGGAATTATTGGCGAAGGTATTGGCATCGAGGAACGACCGCTTCATGAACTCGTACGCCGAGCCATGCAGCTTGTTGGTGCCGCTCTTCATGGCGACGGCCACCACTCCGCCGCCGTTGCGGCCGTACTGCGCATCATAGGCGCCGGTCACCACCTTGAACTCTTCCACGGCGTCCACCGGGGGTGCGTACGCGACACTGTGCGCCGCCTGGTAGATCATATCGTTCGGCGCGCCGTCGAGCAGGAACTCGGCGCTGGGCGAGATGCTGCCATTGATGGAAAAACTCGAGAGGGCGCTGTTGGAAAAGGGCGCGATCGAGGTATAGTTAGGCGTTGTCCAGATCACGCCCGGCGTCAGCGTGGCCAGCAGGTTTGGTACCCGCGCGAGGATCGGCAGGCTGCTCAGGTTCCTCTGATCCACCACCATGCCGAGGTCGGCCTTCTCGGCGTCCAGCAGCGGCGCCTGCGCCTTAACGGTCACGGTCTCGGATTGCGATCCGACCTCCATGGGAACATCGAGCGTGGCCGCCTCGCCCATCGTGAGTACGATGCCTTCCCGGGCGAACGTGCGGAAGCCGGACTTCTCCACGGTGAGGCGGTACGCGCCCGGATTCACGAAGAGCAAATGGTATTGCCCGACGTCGTTGGTGGCAGCGGACATCCTGACCCCGGTATCGGTGTTGACAATGAGCACCTGCGCGCCCACAAGCGCTGAACCGGACGCGTCCGTAATGGTTCCGCTTAAGGTCGAGCGAGCTTCCTGCGCATGGGCAGGCGCCGCGGTCATCCCAAAGACCGCCAGCGCGAGCGTGGCGGCGACACCGGGCTTTCTCTTGTTCATCGTGTAATCCCTCTGTTGAGACGCGGTGCCATTGCAACCGCGACAAACTATCTCAGGGCTCGGCGCTCTGGCCAGCGCTCCCAATTCATGAGGCGGATTGTATCACAGGCGGGCAACTATACTGAGCGGGCAGCTTGTCAAGCTCCGCGCGACCCGGAGGGTACCCCACTTACCGGCGCTCCTGGCGGGTTGCCAACCCGCCGCAGGCTTCCAGCCTGCCCCACAAGCGTCTTACTTCGCCGGCTGGCTCGCCAGGCCCACCATGCACTCCAGCGTGCGCGCCCGCAGTACCTCCGGCAGCACCAGATACCGGTGCTTCCCCGCCGCCTCCTGGCGAAAGCTGGTCCGCCCCGCGTCGTCCGCCGCAATCCGCCCCGGCGCCGAGAGGTCGAAGTACCCGCCGCCCGGGCGCACCGCGTAGAGCACCGCCGTCAGGTCCCACGTCTGCCGGTCGTACGGCATCTTCATGTACGCGCGATACGCATCCACCACCGGATGATCCGCCGCCCACGCGAAGTCCTTCTCGATCCGCGCCGCCGGAAACTTCATCGCCTCGCCAATCTCATATCCGCTGGCCACAATCTCCCCCGGCCACTGGTCGAACAGTTTGCGCGCCGACGCCGTGTCCTTCTGCACGTTGAACTCAGGCTTGGACTGCGCGAAATTCCCCGCCATCACGCTCAGCAGCTTGACCTTCCGCTTGACCAGTTCCACATCCGCCGGCGCATCCAGCAAGCGCGCCAGATTCGTGCTGAACCCCACCTGCACGATGACGACAGTGCCGTCCTGGGCCGCTGCCAGCAACCGCCGCAGCAGCGCCACCGCCTCCACCGCCTCCGCGCCGCTCGCCAGGCGGCGCGGATACACCAGCGTGCCATCCACCCTGCGCCGCTCGGCCGGCGCCTGAATCATCTTGCTGTTCTCCGGCGTGACGCCGCTGCCCTTCACCATCCCCACCGGAATCTGCCCGCGCCCGTAGAACGTGTTCACCAGGTCCACATACACCGCCGCCCACGGATTGTCTTTCGTGACCGTGACCCCGAGCAACCGGCACTCGCCGCGGCTCTGCAGCGCGTGCAGCATGGCCAACGCCAGCGCATCGTCCACGTCGTTGCCCATATCGGTATCGAAAATCACCGGGATCGCCTGCGCCCACGCGCCCGCCGCCAAAAATGCCGCCGCCGTCAGAGCCAGAAATCTCTTCATACGGTGCCCACATTACCACACGCTACAATATGCGCGTATGCACCCCTGGATCCGGCGCCGCCTGGCGCTCGCCCTGCTCGTCTGCGCCCCGGTGGCCGCCGAAATCCGGTCGCTCACCATCCTTCACACCAACGACCTCCACGCCCGCATGATGCCGCTCGAAAACCACCACGGCGGCTTCGCGTTTCTGGCCACCGTGATCCGCCGCGAGCGTGACGGCTGCCACGATTGCATCCTGCTCAACGCCGGCGACGTCGCCCAGGGCAGCCCCGTCTCCACCATCTTCCAGGGCCTCCCCGTCTTCGAGGTCGTCAATCTGCTCGGCTACGACGTGGGCACGCTCGGCAATCACGATTTCGACTACGGCTGGATGCAGGCCCGCAAGTTCATCCAGATCGCCAACTACCCCATCGTATGCTCTAACGTGGTCGGCGCCGAGGGCCAGCTTTTCGCACCCAAGCCTTACGTCATCCTCAATGTCAATGGACTGCGCGTCGCCGTCCTCGGCGCCATGACCGATGATTTGAAAACCCTCACCATTCCCGCCGCCATGGAACAATGGCACACCGCGCCGGCGCTCGCCACCGCACGCCGGTACGCCGCGGAGCTGAAGAGCCAGAGCGATCTCATCGTCCTGCTGGGACACATCACGCCTCAGGAAGAGCTCAAGTTCCTCGCCGACGCCCCCGAAATCCCGGTGCTGGTCACCGGCCACGCGCACAACGGACTCCCCCAACCCCTCATGCAGGACGGCCGCATCCTCGTCCGCGTCAAAGGCTACGCCGAAGAGTTGGGCCGGCTCGAACTCAAGGTCGATACCAAAAAGAAAGCCCCCGTCGCCTACACCTGGAAACACATCCCGATCGATTCCACCAGCACCGCGCCCGCCGCCGACGTGGCTGCCGTGGTCAAGCACTGGGAGGACGAAGTCAGCGCGCGCGTCGATACTCCGCTCGCCGTCTCCGCCCGCGCCTTCGACAAGCGGGAAGTCAAGGGACTCATCGAGCAGGCCATGCGCACCCAGACCGGCGCCGATTTCGCCTTCATGAACCAGGGCGGCGTGCGCGACGTCGTCCCCAAAGGGCAACTACTGGTGCGCCACATCTGGGACATCATGCCCTTCGATAATCGCGTCGTGACCGGCACCTTCAAGGGCCGCGATCTGCCCGCCGTGGTGCTCGGCGGTCGCCACGTCGAACCCGGCCGCGACTACACCCTGGCGGTCAGCGATTTCACCGCCGCCAATCAATCCACCGCGGAAAACCTGCGCACCACCGGCCTCCAGTTCCCCCACGACGCCGGCCTCCTCCGCGACATCCTGATCGACTGGTTCCGCAAGAAGAAGCTGATCGAGTAGTAGGACAGGCCTCCTGGCCTGTCCATCGGAGCGCAGCTCGGATCTGGAGTTTCGCCATTTCCAGGCGGCTCCGCCGCATAGGTGGGGCATGCTTCAGCTTGCCAGGCGAGCGTAGCTCGCCCAATCCGAGCGAAGCCCGGACTTCTTCCCTCCGCGTTCTCAGATGGCTCCGCCACCCGGCGAACGCGTGAATCTCGCTCCATCCCCGCCTTCGATCTTGCTTCTCCGCGTCTTTCTCAGCGCCTCCGCGTCTCCGCGTCGAGACCCAGGCTGCAAGCCCCGATGCAGTCCCTAACCGCATTTCCGCCCTATCCACCGCAGTTCACCGTAATCACGTACGCCTCGTAGCGCCCGGTGGCGAGATCGGCGACCACGGCAAGGGCCCTGTTGCCCCCAAGGCTCCAGAACGCCGTGACCGGGCCCGGCAGATCGAGCGGCGCGGAGAGCGGGACGGGCGCCCGATTGACCAGTCCAAAGGCCCGCACCGCGTCGGGCTCGCGGCCCTCTCCGGCCTTGGTCGCGAGCGTCTGCCAGCCTCCACCGCAATGCGCCTCGGTTGCGGCCAGGTCGCTGCCCCAGGGCGCGACGCTGCCCACCGGGTCGAACGCGGCGTCAAAAATCTGCGTG
>CABDXZ010000153.1_pt1 | contig 10492 bp, 8 predicted proteins | sample 3421441 | NCBI WGS metagenome assembly CABDXZ01 (sample SAMEA5534336, study PRJEB31848) | metagenome | biome: tundra; feature: field; material: soil | place: USA | collected 2013-05 | depth 0.15 m | reverse complement strand
GCTGCGATGGTGTCGCCGGCGCCGCCGAAATAGGTTGCCGCCAAAAGCGATCTTCCGTCGGAACTGACTTCCGCGAGGAAGATATTAGCAGGGGTGGACTGGTAGCCGCCGAGGGCCGGCAACGCGGTATTTGACGGCGCCGAGAATGCCACGTAGAGGTTCCCGTCCTTGCCCACGGCAATTCTGGTAACCGTGCCGTAAACCGCCGGGTAGAAGTACGTCGCCCATACCAGGGCGTCGCCCGAAGGCGCCACCTTCGCAAGATAGCCAAACGCGCAGGTAGAGGACGGGCAATTCGCCGGTGCTGTGGGCTGGAGAACACTGGGCGTGACCGGCAAGTCCGCAGTGGCGATGGTCCCGGCAAGGTAGATGAAGCCGCTGGGATCGAGCGCGGTGGCGTCTATGCCCGCGGTGGGCGGCAAGAACTGCGCGGGCAGTGGAAGCACCGACAAGAACAAGGCGAGCGCCAGTCGCGGCATTCCGACACGATGGTGTGGCGGCAGGCTGTGGCCACAACTACGCACCCCGCGGATCGTTGTTAGAAAGGTCCACACGATCGGGATAGCGAGCAATCGCACACCCACTGTGATCGCACGGACGACTCCACAAGAATCACGTCGGTTCCAGCCTTGTAAGCTTGGTGGCGCCGGCCTCGCGCACCGTGAGCGAAGTCGTACTCCGGCGGCATATCCCCGGCTTTCCTACATGTACATGCCGCCGTTGACGGCGAGCACGTGGCCGGTAATGTAACCGGACTCCTCGCCGACCAGGAACTTCACGGCGTTGGCGATGTCCTCGGGTTGGCCGATGCGGCCGAGCGGAACCCCGGCGAGGATCTTAGCCTTCACCTCCTCGGGCAGGACCCGCGTCATGTCGGTTTCGATATAGCCGGGGGCGACGGCGTTGACGGTGATGCCGCGGCTGCCGATCTCCTGGGCGAGAGCCTTGGTCATGGCGATCATGCCGCCCTTGGAGGCGGCGTAGTTGGCCTGGCCGGCCGCTCCCGCCTGTCCCACCACGGAAGCGATATTGACGATCCGCCCCCAGCGGCTGCGCATCATCGTGGGCAGTACCTGTTGGATGCAGCGGAACGCGCCGGTCAGATTGATATTGAGGACCAGGTCCCAATCGGCCGGCTTCATGCGCATGGCCAGGCCGTCGCGGGTGATGCCGGCGTTGTTGACGAGGACGTCGATGCGGGTCTTGTCCTTCAGAGTCTTGGCGAAGGCTTCCTTGACAGACTCGGGGGAAGTCACGTCGAGATTCAGCGTCATCGCCTCCCCGCTACAGGCGCGGATCTCTTCGGCCACTTGTTCGTTGCGCTCGATTTCAGGCGAGGCCACCACGATATCGAAATTCGCGCGGCAAAGCGTCAGCGCGATGGCACGGCCGATTCCACGGCTGGCGCCCGTAACAAAGGCCACTCGGTTAAACATACATTCTCCTCGGGATGTTGCGGTATGAAACTCAGGGTAACAAGATTCGCGAACAGACGGTCTCAGTGAATCGTCTCGTCGTTCTCTTCCTCGTCATCCTCGTCGTCTTCGCCGGCAAATTCGTCGTCGTCCTCTAATTCGTGGTCCGACAATCCTTCAGCCTCGGCCATGGCTTCGTCGGCCGCATCGGCGATGTCTTCGTCTTCGGAATCGGCCAGGTCCACGAGTAGCGCCCCCGCCTCGCGCGGGCGGATGCCGGCCACTGCCTGCATGGCGGCGATCAGCAGATCTTTGTCTATACCGGGTGCAGCGAGTAGCGCGACGACGTGCGGCCAGGCCGCATCTATCTCCCAGACGCCGGCCGCGCAAACCGCCTCGTAGTGAATGAGGGGGTCCGCGCTTTCCAACGCCTCCACGATCTGCTCGTCGAACCCCCGGACATGACGCATGCCGAAGACGGCGGTCAGCTTCCACTCCGGGTCGGGGCTTGCATAGGCGCTCCGGATCGCATCGGTGTGCCAGTCCTCCGGAGCGCGCACCGCTGCCTCCAGGATGCGCCGCCGCACGAACTTGGGGACGCCGGAATCGTCGTACACCTTGCGGAGAGACTGCTGGATCTTATGGAATGTCTTCTCGCTGATCGGCACCGACTCGGGATCGTCGAATTCGTCTATGTCCGCCTGCTCGAGGGCCGGACCCAAAGAGATTGCCGCCGCGGCGCGCAGTTCCTCAGGTTCGGCGGCGTTGCCCACGATGGCGAGCAGAGCATGGGCCAACGGATCGTTAATTACCGTAAAATCACCCGCCAGATCCGCCGCCAGAAGCCGGTCGGAAGCCTTGGCCTTGGGATCGCGGAGTATCGAAAGAAATTTCTGCCCGATGCCTCTAGGCCAATCCCACGGAGGGGTGTCCTGCAATATCTTCAGGTCCATTATGTCTCACCTCCGGCGGCATAATCCGCCCTGCAAGTCAATTGTACAGCAGAGAATCGGCGAGCCGCCGCTTGCTACCATACTGATAACGTATGGCCTATCAGGATCTGCGCGAGTTCGTGCGCGCGCTGGAAAAGAACGGCGAACTGAAGCGCATTCCCTTCGAAGTGGACCCGCGCCTGGAGATCACCGAATTTGCCGACCGCGCGGTGAAACAGGGTGGTCCGGCGCTGCTCTTCGAGCGGCCCACGGGCTACCAGGTCCCGGTGCTGGTGAACGCCTTCGCGTCGACGCGCAAGATGGAGATCGCCCTTGAAGTGAACTCGGTGGAGGAAGTGGCGCGGCGCATCGTGGAATTCCTGGAGATGCGCATGCCCGAGGGGCTCATCGGCAAATTGAAAATGCTGCCCAAACTGGCCGAGATGGGCGCGTTCTTTCCCAAGATCGTCTCCAAGGGACCGTGCCAGGAAGTGGTGCGCACCGGCGGCTTCTCGCTGCTCGATTATCCGGTGCTGCAATGCTGGCCGGAAGACGGCGGGCGCTTCATTACGCTGCCCCTGGTCTTCTCGCGCAATCCCGACACCGGCAAGCGCAACTGCGGCATGTACCGCATGCAGGTATACGACGAGCGCACCGCCGGAATGCACTGGCAGACCCACAAACAGGGCGCGGAACATTATCGCCGCATGCAGCAACAGGGGAAGAAGCGCATGGACGTCGCGGTGGCCATCGGCGCCGACCCGGCCACCATGTACTCGGCCATTCTGCCGCTGCCCCCCGACCTCGACGAAATGATGATCTCCGGCTTCCTGCGGCAGAGTCCGGTGGAAATGGTGAAGTGCCAGACCTGCGATCTGGAAGTGCCGGCGCAGGCGGAGATCGTCCTCGAAGGCTATGTAGAATTGGGCGAACTGCGCACCGAGGGACCATTCGGCGATCACACCGGCTTCTACTCGCTGGCCGACGAATACCCGGTGTTTCACGTGACCTGCATTACGCAGCGCAAGGAGCCCATCTACGCTACAACAATCGTCGGACCGCCGCCCATGGAAGACTACTACATGGGCAAGGCGATCGAGCGTATTTTCCTGCCGCTGATGCGCATGCAACTGCCCGAGGTGCGCGATATCGCCATGCCGCCCGAGGGCGTATTTCACAATCTGATTCTCGTCTCCATGCGCAAGAGCTATCCCGGGCACGCGCGCAAGGTGATGCACTCCATCTGGGGAACCGGGCAGGCCATGTTCTCCAAGGTGATCGTGGTGGTGGATGAAGACGTCGATGTGCAGAACTATAGCGAGGTGGCGTGGAAGGCGCTGAACAACATCGACCCGGAGCGCGACATACAGTTCGTGATGGGCCCGGTGGATTCGCTGGACCACTCTAGCAGGCTGGTGAACTACGGGTCGAAGATGGGCATCGACGCCACCCGCAAGTGGCCCGGCGAGGGCTTCACCCGCCCCTGGCCGGACGTCATCGCGATGAATGCCGGCGTCAAGCGGCGGGTGGATGAGTTATGGAAGAAGGCCGGGCTGGGGGGCCAGGCGACTGACAAGAAGCCCCAATCAGAACCGCGACCGTAAGGGAGCGTTTGCCGGCCACGCGATTAGCTCTAACGCTCCCTGACGGTCGCGGCTCTGCCTGAGTACCTACCTGAGTTAAAATAAACCCGTCATGCAATTTCCCCGCTTCCTCGTAGTTCGCCAGAAGTTTCCAGACCGCAAGATCGCCGATGTCGCCGCCGCGGTGCGCGCAGAGCTCGCCACCAGCGGTTTCGCCGGGCGCTTGAAGCCCGGCGCGCGCGTCGCCATCGGCGTGGGTAGCCGCGGCATCCACAACATTGCCACCATCGCCTACAACGTGGTGCAGTACTTCCAGGAGCAGGGCATGCAGCCGCTGATCTTCCCGGCCATGGGAAGCCACGGCGCGGCCAATGCCGCCGGCCAGGCCGAGGTGCTGTCGAGCTACGGGATCACCGAAGCCACCATGGGCTGCCCGCTGATCAGCCAGTTGGAAGTGGTGTCGCTGGGCAAGACGCCCGACGGCATCGAAGCCTTCATGGATAAGGTGGCGTACGGTTCCGACGGCGTGATGCTGGTGGGCCGGGTCAAGTGGCACACCGATTTCGCCGGAAAAATCGAGAGCGGCCTGTTCAAGATGATGGCCATCGGGCTGGGCAAATTCGCCGGCGCGCAGCGCTATCACATGTACGCCTACCATGTGGGGTTGGAACACGTCATCCGCAGCGTGGGCCGGCAGGTGTTGAAATCGGGCAAGATTCTGGGCGGACTGGCCATCCTCGAGGACGCCTACCACAACACGGCCAAGATCGACGCCGTGCCGGTGGAAGCCATGGAAGCGCGCGAGGAGGAGAACCTGGCGCTGGTCAAGAGCTGGATGGGCACCATCCCGATGGATCTCGACATCCTGATCATGGACGAAATCGGCAAGAATATCTCCGGCGCCGGAATGGACACGAAGGTGGCCAACCGGGGCGTGCAGGGCCAGTATAATCCCTGGCCCAATACGCCAAAGTTCCAGCGGATTTTCGTGCGCAATCTGAGCGAGCACACCTACGACAGCGCGGTGGGCATGGGCATGGCCGACGTGGTGACGGAGCGCCTGGTGAAGCGCATCGACTGGGAGCCGACGTGGATCAATTCGCTGACTGCCAACACGCCGGCGGCCATCCGCACGCCCATCCATTTCGCCACCGACCGGGAGTGCCTGGAGCGCGTGGCGCCCACCGTAGGACGGCTGGCGCTGGACGAAGTGACGTACGGCTGGATCCGCAACACGATGGAGTTGACGCGCCTGGCGGTGAGCGAAAACGTGCGCGCCGAGGTGGAGAAGAACCCCCTGTTGGCAATCGAGGCGGCAATCGATTGCGAGTTCGATGCCGCCGGCAATCTGATCAGCCCGTTCGTCGGGGTGGGCGCGCACTGACGATTAAGAATGTAGTGCCGGTGAGGCCCGGGGGCCAATAGGCTTGGGCCACAGCCCGTAATCTCGGCGATCTGCGCAACCGCTCCCTTACTTTACGGTCGCGGCTCTGGAGCACCCGCCGCCGCGTAAAAGCTCAATGCGTTGTCGCCGTGCTTCACCATCCGCGTCCGATGCAGCCCGCCGTACGCATCCTTCAACTTCAGATGCACCGAATGCTGCGCGATGGCGAGCACCGGCGGCTTCATGCCGAGCAACTGCAGCGCGCCGGTGTACTCGTCCTCGAGGCCGTAGGGCGGATCCAGGAACACGATCCCTGCCGGGCAACGCTCCAGCGTTACCAGGACCTTCCCCGCCAGGATGGTAGCCCGGCGTTCCACCCCCAGCGACGCCAGGTTCTTGCGGATGGCGTCCAGCGCGCGGCGGTCGCGCTCCAGAAACCAGGCGTGCGCCGCGCCGCGGCTGAGCGCCTCGATGCCCACCGCGCCCGTACCCGCATAGGCGTCCACGAAGCTCGCGCCCTCGATCCGCGTCTGCAGGATGTTGAACAGCGCCTCGCGCACGCGGTCCGCCGTGGGACGCGTGGCATTCCCCGGAATGCTCTCCAGGCGGCGCGATCGGAACTCGCCGGCAATGACGCGCATCAGCCCACCGTCACCAGGCCGTAGCGGCGCTGCCAGTGGTCGCGGATGTACGCCACGGCGCGCCGCAGGTCGTCTTCCGCGGGCGGACGCGCGATGAAATCCACCGCATCGCGCCGCGCGATTTCCAGAATCTCGGTGTCGCGCAGGATGTTGGCGATGCGCAGGCTCGGCAGGCCGGATTGTTTGGTGCCGAAGAATTCCCCGGGCCCGCGCAGCTTCAGGTCCATCTCCGAAATGTAGAAGCCGTCGGTGGATTCCACCAGCGTGCGGATGCGTTCGCGCGCGGCATCGTTCATTTTTTCGGTCACCAGGAGGCAGTAACTCTGCGCCGCCCCGCGGCCCACGCGGCCGCGCAGTTGGTGCAATTGCGCCAGGCCGAAACGCTCCGCCTGTTCCACCACCATCACGCTGGCGTTGGGCACGTCTACGCCCACTTCGATGACCGTGGTGGAGACCAGAATCTTCACCTGCCCATCCTTGAAGCGCTGCATGACGCTTTCCTTCTCATCGGCGCCCAGGCGGCCGTGCATCAGGCCCACCGCGATCTCCGGGAAGACCTCGCGCGCCAGGTGCTCGTACTCCTTCTGCGCGGCCTTCATCGCCTGCGTCTCGGATTCCTCGATCACGGGGTAGACCACGTACGCCTGCCGGCCTTCGTCGATCTGCGCCTTCATGAAGCTGTAGACCTTCTCGATGTGGTCGCTGGTGGAATGCCTGGTGACGATGGGCTTGCGGCCGGGCGGCATCTCGTCGATCACGCTGACGTCGAGATCGCCGTAGATTGTCATGGCGAGCGTGCGCGGGATCGGCGTGGCGGTCATCACCAGGACGTCCGGGGTGACGCCCTTTTGCACCAGGCCGAGGCGCTGCAGGACGCCGAAGCGATGCTGCTCGTCGATGATGGCGAGGCCCAGGTTCTTGAACTCCACGTCCTTCTGGATCAGCGCGTGCGTGCCGATGGCCACGTGGACCAAGCCTTCGGAGAGCAGTTTCTTGAGCTGCACCTTTTCCCGGCCGGTGAAGCTGCCGGTGAGCAGGGCGGTGACGTAGCCCAGTTTGCCGAGAATCTGTTTGAAGGTGAAGCTGTGCTGCGTGGCCAGAATTTCGGTAGGCGCGAGCACGGCCACCTGATAGCCGTTTTCGATGGCGATCACGGCGGCTTCGGCGGCCACGATGGTCTTGCCGCTGCCCACGTCGCCCTGCAACAGGCGGTTCATGGGATGCGGCGCGGCCATATCGGCGGCGATCTCCCCGAGCACCCGTTTCTGCGCGCCCGTCGGCTTGAACGGCAGCATGGCCTTGACGCGCTCGCGGACACGGTCGTTGAGCTCGAAGGCGATGCCGGGGACGGCGCGGGCTTTGCCGCGCTTCAGGGCGACGCCGCATTCCAGCCAGAAGAACTCCTCGTAGATGAGGCGGAACTGCGCGGGCGTGCGGAAGGCGTTGAGCAGGCGCAGATCGCTCTCCGGCGGCGGGAAGTGGATGTCGCGCAGCGCGGTCCCCCGGTCGGGCATCTTGAGGCGGTCGCGCAGGAACCGGGGCAGCGCGTCGTCCACCGGATCGAGGGCTTCAAGGATGCGGTGCACCAGCGTGCGCAGAATCCTGGTGGTGAGCTTGCCCGCGCCTTCGTAGATGGGCACGACGCGGCCCACGTGGAGCGTGGCCTCGAGATCGTCCTCGTCGCCGGAGAGGATTTCGAACTCCGGGTGGAGCATGGTGAGCTCGCCGGCGTAGCTATCGAATTCCACCTTGCCGAAGAGCGCCACCTTCATGCCTTCGGCCAGCACGTTGGCCAGGTAGGCGCCATGGAACCACTTGCCCACCAGGATGGCGCGCGAGGCGTCGGTGAAGCGGGTTTCGAACATCCCCAGGCTGCGCCGCTTGAATCCGCTCATCTTGACGGCGCGCACGGTAGCGATCACGGTGGCCATCTCGCCCGGCGCAAGCTGCGCGATGGGCTTCATGTTGCTGCGGTCCTCATAGCGGAAAGGCACGTAGCCCAGCAGGTCTTCCACCGTGGTGAGACCTTTGGCTGCGAGCAACCCAGCGCGGGCCGGTCCGATTCCTTTGACGTTGGTTAGGGGAGTGGTGAGGTCCATGCCTCGTTCCCCCAGTGTACAATGCTCACGTGAAGGCAATTCTCGCATGGTTGACCCTTAGCTTCTGCTGCGCGCCGGCCGCGGACCTCCGCGTGGGCGTGATCGGGACCGACACGTCGCACGTGCCGGCGTTCGCCAAACTGCTGAATGGCGACCCCAACGCGCCGGACCACATCGCGGGCGCGCGCGTGGTGGCGGCCTACAAGGGGGGCAGCAAGGATATCGCGGAGAGCATCGGCCGCGTCGATCAGTTCGCCGAGGAAGTCAGGACGAAGTACGGGGTGGAAATCGTCCCCGGCATTCCCGCGCTGCTTTCGAAAGTGGACGTGGTGCTATTGACCAGCGTGGACGGGCGCGTGCACCTGGAACAGGCGCGGCCCGTGATTGCGGCGCACAAGCCGCTGTTCATCGATAAGCCGCTGGCGGCAAGTCTGGAGGATGCGCGGGAAATCGCCCGCCTGGCCAAGGCGGCGGGGGTTCCGTGGTTCAGTTCGTCGAGCCTGCGTTTCGGCGCCATCGGAACGGCCATGAAGTTGCCCGGCCTGACCGGCGCCACCACCTGGGGCCCGGGTCCGTTCGAGCCGCATCATCCGCTGGAATTGGCCTGGTACGCGATCCATCCGGTGGAACTGCTGTACACCATCATGGGGACGGGTTGCGAGAGCGTGACGCGCACGGCGGGGAAGGACGCGGACGTGATTGTGGGGCGTTGGAAGGACGGGCGCATCGGCACGGTGAACGCCGTCCGGCCGTATAGCGATTACGGCGCCGTGGCGTTTCGCGGGCGGGAATCGGTGGAGAGCCATCCGAACGCCGCGGCGGCTACCGATTACCGGCCGCTGGTAAGGGAAATTGTGAAGTTCTTCCAGACGGGTCAGCCGCCGGTATCGAACGAGGAGACGCTGGAGATCTTCGCGTTCCTGGATGCCGCCCAGCGCAGCAAGGAGCAGGGCGGCAAGCCGGCGGGACTGCGCTAACGGGGGGGGCGGCGGCGCAGACGGCCCACCGCGATCATCGCCAGGCCACCGAAGATCAGCATAATGGTTCCCGGTTCGGGAGTGGCGGACGGTCCGCCATCGGTGACGGGCCCCCCCATCAGGTTCTGCATGGGTGTCCCGCTCAAGTAGTTGTGGTAGACGATGCCATAGTCGCTGCTCTGGCCCGCGCTGAGCGTTTCGTATTGTATTGCGGCGGCTAAGACGGCAGGGGCGGTGGGGTTGCTGGCGTCGGTGGATTGGGTGAGCTTGCCGGCGCCGGGCGCAAACCCATCGCCGTTGTCCTCGATGATGTCCCAGATGGCGAGTTGGAAGGCCGCGCCGGCTGTTTGCAGGGCTGCGCCGGTATAAAGTGCCGCGGTGGGAAACTCGTTTTGCAGCAGCCAGCCGACACGTTTGAGGTTGGCGGTATCGGAGTAATCCATGACCGTGTCGTAGGTGGTGTTGAGGTAGATGTCGGTGAACAGTTGCACGCAGAAGACCTGGCGGATATAGCCGTTGACGTTAATATCGATCGCGCCCGACCAGTAGATCGGGGTGGCGGCCCCATTCTCATCCATCGAGATGGATTGAATTCCCATGGCAGAATCGATTCCGGTTACGATAATCGTGTTGCCAAAAGCCGTGCCGGCTGTCCATAGGGCGAGTAATATGATGCTCTTGGGTATCATCAATCGCAGAATAAACATGAGGTGGGGGAAAGCGTAAGTGGCCGGGTCCCGGAGCGGGTACCGGACCTGTACTGGGCTTCCATTGCGTACGGGTAAGGTTATGGTGCTCACCATGGTTAACTCATCGGCCGGAATCGTGGGCTTTCCAGCCGCAAATTAAATTTGACGTGAGCCCGCCGCAGCTTCCCCGCTGGTGAAATAGAAGTGGAGCAGCCACTCGGTGAGATTCGGGTTCGCGGCTTCGTACAACTGCACGGCGCCGCCCTTCCTCGCTTCGAGTTGATGTTCCCGCCGCAGACCATGTAGGTGCGCCCGGCTTCGCGGAACAGGAAGGGATCGCGCCACTCGTCCACCTGCAACGCGCCATGATTCTTCAGCGTGACCACCGGGTTGCCGGGGTACTTCTCCCAGACGATCAAATCGTCATCGGCGGGCCATCCACTGGGGTTGACCACAGATTATCGCTCGCGGCGCGGGGAAAAGCAGTCCAGCTTCACTCGGATCGGCAGGCTAAAGCCTGCCCCACCACCCCCTTGCACGCGCTGGCGAGATTCGCAATAATACGGCACAGATCCACATTGGTCAGTATGTTTCCTCACCGACAGGAGATCTGCCTTGCGAGATTCTCTGGTAGCCGCCCTGGTTGAATGTGCCGATCGACCGCTGAAATCGGAGGCTCGCCGCTTTCTGACGGGGCTCTCGGCCGACGAACTTCAATTTATCGCCGAGTTTCTGGGTTCCTGTGTCTTGGAATCGCAAGTGCGTTGCGCGC
>CABDXZ010000135.1_pt1 | contig 10581 bp, 11 predicted proteins | sample 3421441 | NCBI WGS metagenome assembly CABDXZ01 (sample SAMEA5534336, study PRJEB31848) | metagenome | biome: tundra; feature: field; material: soil | place: USA | collected 2013-05 | depth 0.15 m | reverse complement strand
TCACCGCGCGCGCGGGCGGCGGCAGGAGGACGAGCAGAAGAGGAAGCAGGCAGTGGACGCGCACAATATCCTCCTTCCGCGGAACCCGGCGGCGCGGATCGGCAGGGAGCGGCGCGGCGCGTTCACGCTCCTCACCTTCACTATGTACGTTCGACACGGCGAGGTCAACGCGTCGTGGCTGGTTCAATGGGGCGCGACTTTCCCGCCGAGAGTCGGCACGTTCGCTTCACATGTCTCGGCATCGGTGCAAGCGCGCCAGTTGCCTGGTTTGCGTCTCATCGAGTGTGGGGAATGCGACCGACAGAAGGTTGTGCTCGTTTATAGCTCAGCGTTTCAACGGTCCACATCGCCCGGCATGAAGTTATCGACATAGCACCAGATCCAAGCCTCGCCTGGTTCGATGGAGCGGACCAGGGGGTGTTTCGTGGCGTGAAAGTGTTTGGTGGCGTGCTTGTTCTTGGAGGAGTCGCAACACCCTACATGCCCGCACGACAAACAGAGTCGAAGGTGCACCCAGGTGTCGCCCGTTTTGAGGCAGTCCTCGCAGCCCTTCTTGGCCGTGTGCGTGATCTTGATCTGATCGAGATGAGTGCAATGTTCGGACATGTTCAGGTCTCCAATGTCGCGCGGTCCCACTTGGCGAGACGCGCTCCCGCTTCGTACGTGCTCTCCAGGAACTCGTATAAAGTCTCCTCGGGCGATTCGGCGCGGCGGACGTCGTCGTACATCAGAATGAACTCGGAGAGCTGCGCGTTCCAACCCGCGCCAGCGGGGCGTACAGACTGCGTTTCTATGCCTGGAGGTTGCGCCACCGTATACGAGTAATATGCCGGACCATCCACCACGCCGCCGCCCGGCCAAAAGCCGGCGCTGCACACCTCGTGCGAGTAAGCCGGGCCGCTGATTACGCCGTTGCGCGCCGGCGCGAGCCGCCCGGAAAAGCGTGTGCACGCCAGGTCAAAACTGCCCCAAAAGAAGTGAACCGGACTGCATTTCCCCATGAACTTCGCTCGGAACCGCTGGAGCACCTTGCCGCTGGAGACGAGAATTCGCCAATGACGATTCGCGTACTCGGCGTCGTACGTGCAGTTGGCGTAGTCCCGGTCGAATGGAACGGCGTCCGCAACCTCCTGCGGCATGAGATCGATCTCGACCGCGATGCCCAGCCGTTCCAGCGCCTCGAACATCCCGCCGTGGAAGCTGGCAACTGACTCGCCCCGCAATGGCCGCGATGCGCTGGGGCCTTCGCTGGTGGAGATGTTCACCTCATGCTTCTGAAAGTCGAACTGAATTTCGAAGACGCCTGGCGCGTATGGTATTGGTCCCGTGGTCAGCCCACGCGAGTTGACGTATAGCGCGACGTGCCACCAATGATTCAGGGGCGGGGAGAGGGCCATACGGACCTTGCCAACGATCTGCGTCCACATGTGCAGGGTGCGGTAGGTATTCTGCCATTCGTGTAGCGGCAAGGGCGGCCAGTACTCCGAGCGACTCATATAGTTCAGTGCCGCCAGTTTACCTCAAGAGTGGTTAGCTTGGCCGTGGCACCTGCGCGTCTTGGTACGTAAACATACGGTCGATCCGTGGCGAACCCTAGTGTAGTGCGGCCGAAGTCCTGCCCGTTTTGTGGGACAGCCAATCCTGGCTGCAGCCGGCTTTCAGCCGGCTCCGGCGGGGAGCGATGACTCGCAGATGGCCGAAGAAGAAGCCTGGAAAGGCGGCTGCAGGCAAGATTGCCTGCCCCACGCTCAAGGGCATACTTGTTGTTCTGCCTGCCTCAGACCACTAGCGGGGCTGGCTTGGTATATACTCGTTGAAACCTGGGATGCGCAAATGAATCTTGAGTAGTGTGACCTGATGGCGGTCCTAGTCGAGTTTCGGGCTGTAACTTACCAAATCGGCGGCCGTGAGATTCTCCACGGCATCGACCTGTGCGTCGAAGAGGGCGAAACGGTGGCGCTGTTGGGGCGGAGCGGCTCGGGGAAGACTACCTTACTCAAAATGGTGAATCGGTTGGTGGAGCCCACGGGTGGCGAAGTACGGTTCGAAGGCAAGCCCGTCAAAGACTGGGACCCGATTCGTCTGCGGCGGCGTATGGGATACGTGATCCAGGAGGGCGGGCTTTTCCCGCACGCGACCGTGGCTGAGAACGTGGGCGTCGTTCCGAAGCTGGAAGGCTGGCCGGAGGAACGAATTCGAGCTCGCACGATAGAGCTGCTTGACGCCATGGGACTGCCTGCGCCGGTATACGGAGGGCGCCGTCCCAGACAGCTCTCCGGCGGCGAAAAGCAGCGGGTTGGCATCGCGCGCGCGCTGGCGGCGGATCCGCCGCTGTTGCTGCTGGATGAACCGTTCGCGGCGCTCGACCCGGTGACGCGGTTTGAGATGCAGCAGCGCTTCGCGCGGATGCAGCGAACCTTCGGCAAGACCGCGCTTTTCGTCACCCACGACATCCGCGAAGCGCTCATGCTCGGCACCCGGATCGCGCTGCTGAAGGAAGGGCGGCTCGAACTTGTGGCCCGGGCGGATGAGTTTGCTCAGGCGCGAACGCCAGAGGCGATGGCGTTCCTGGCGACCCTGGGAGAGGGGACACCCGACGAATCGCATGCGACCCGCTGAGATCGTCAGGTTATCGGCCGAACACCTGTGGCTCGTCGCGATCTCGGTGTTCGTTGCGGTGGTGATCGCCGCGCCATCGGCCGTGATCCTTGTGCGGCGCGCGCGGCTGCGCCGCTGGACGCTTGGCGTGGTGAATGTGGTGCAGACCGTGCCAAGCCTGGCGGTCTTTGGTTTTCTCCTGCCGATTCCGTTGCTCGGCGGCGTAGGCAAGACGACGGCGATTGTGGCGCTCATCCTCTACGCCCTTCTCCCGATTCTCCGAAACACGGTAGTCGGCATTCTGGGCGTCGATGCAGGGGTGCGCGAATCGGCGGTAGCCATGGGGATGACGGGCGGTCAGATTCTGTGGGGGGTGGAACTGCCGCTGGCATTTCCGACCATCCTCGCCGGGATTCGCATTGCGACCGTGACCACGATTGGAACGGCCACCATCGCGGCCGCCATCGGCGGCGGAGGGTTGGGGACCTTCGTCTTCCGCGGCATCGCGATGGCCGATACGAAGACGATTCTAGCCGGCGCCGTACCGGCGGCATTGATGGCGATCGCGGCAGACGAGGCGCTCGGATGGATCGAACGGCGATATTCGTCCTGATTGCCGCGCTGGCGGCCGGATGTTCGTCCAGGCCGCGCGTGGTGGTCGGGTCGAAGAATTTCACGGAACAAGTGCTGCTCGGGGAGATCGTGGCGCGCCATATCGAGCGGCGTCTCGGCATCGAAGTGGACCGGAAACTCAACCTCGGAGGTACGCTGCTGGCTCACGAAGCATTGAAAGGCGGTTCCATCGACCTGTATCCCGAATACACAGGGACCGCGCTCACGGCCGTGTTGAAGCAGCCGGCCGTCAAGGACGCAAAGGCTGCGCTCGAGCGCGTCCGCGACGGCTATCGGCCATGGGGGATCGAGTGGCTGGATCCGCTCGGGTTCAACAACAGCTTTGCGATGGTGGTACGTGCCGACAGCGCCCGCGAGCAGGGCCTGCGAACTCTCAGCCAGGCGGCGGGGCGCCACCGGCCGTGGAACCTTGGCGTGGGATATGAGTTCACCCAGCGGCCCGACGGCCTGGATGGGCTGGTCCGAACTTACGGCTTGCGCCTAAGCGGCCCACCGGTGGCGATGGATCTCGGACTACTCTACCCGGCCCTTCAGGGGAAGCGGATTGAGATGGCGGCGGCCAATGCCACCGATGGAATGCTGGCGCGTCCCGAGTTCGTCGTCCTGGAGGATGACCAACGCTATTTCCCACCGTACGAGTGCGCCATCGCCGTTCGACAGGATATCCTCGAACGATATTCCCGGCTGAGAGCGGTGCTGGCGGAGCTCTCGGGCCGCATTTCGGACTCGGCTATGCGCCGCATGAATGGAGCGGTGGACGTCGGCCACCGGCCCGCGACGGACGTTGCCGACGATTTTCTGAACGAGTGGAAGTGAGTGAATGACCATGGCGACACAAGCTGCAACCAACAACCGCCGGATGCTCCTGTCACGGCTTCTCGAGGCTCGAGCGGAGACGGACGAACTCTTCCGGATCGTCCGGCCCGAAGCGATGTATGATCGCCCCATTGCGGAGCGCCACCGCATCGTCTTCTACGTCGGCCACCTGGAAGCATTCGATTGGAACCTGCTCAGCGTTCCCTGCGGTCTGGCAAGCCTTCACCCCGAGTTCGACCGGCTTTTCGCCTTCGGCATCGACCCGGTGGGAGGGGGTCTGCCGGCGGATCAGCCCCACGACTGGCCGCGGCTCCAGATCGTCAACGAGTATCGGGACCGCATCCGGCAGGCTCTGGACCACGCGATTGAGGTGGCGGAAAACGAGTTTGAGCTTCGCTCGAATGCACAAGGCGGAGCCTTATGCCACTCACCGGGTTCGTTCGGGCAACTGCTCGACGTCGCGATCGAGCACCGGTTGATGCACGCCGAAACCCTTGCCTACATGTTTCACCAGTTGCCGTTCGAGCGGAAGACGGGTGCGGCCGGGGCACGCGTGCTTCAGGGCGGTCCATTCACGCCGGAGGGCGTGCGCGTTGCCGCGGGTCGCGCGACGTTGGGGCTGAGTCGCGACTCTCGGATTTTCGGCTGGGACAACGAGTTCGAGGCTCACTCCACCGATATCCAGGAATTCACCATCGACAAATACAAGGTCACCAACGGGCAGTTTCTCCGCTTCCTCGAGGAGGGAGGCTACAACGACCGCTCGCTGTGGACGGAGGCCGATTGGCAGTGGAAGGCCGCGCAGGGGATCTCGCATCCGGTGTTCTGGGTGCGGCGCGGCAACGCCTGGGCATACCTGAGTATGTTCGATGAGATACCCCTCCCGCTCGATTGGCCCGTGTACACCAGCCACGCGGAGGCGAGCGCGTACGCGCGTTGGGCGGGCAAGTGCCTGCCCACGGAGGCGCAGTGGCACAGAGCGGCGCATGGCGCGCAAGACGGCCAGTATCCACCTTCCGCCGCATGGGACCCGGCGCCGGTGAACGCGTCCGCCCTGGGCGTGAGCGCGTTCGGCGTCGCAGGATTGGTTGCCAACGGATGGGAGTGGACCGCGACTGAGTTCGCGCCGTTCCCCGGATTCCGCCCCAACGCGAGCTACCCCGGATACTCAGCCCCGTTCTTCGATGCCCGGCACTACGTTCTGAAAGGCGGCAGCGTGCGGACCGCCGCCTGCATGCTGCGCCCGAGTTTCCGCAATTGGTTTCAGCCCCACTATCAGTACGTCTACGCGGGGTTCCGCTGCGCGCACGATTAGGACTTGAGGAGAGATTCCAGATGGCCGCACCCACTACCGTAATAAGCGACCCCGCAACGCAGTTCGCCTCCGATGTACGCGCGGGGCTGTGCAGAGAGGGGCAGAAAGAACTTCCGTCCAAGTACCTGTACGATCCGCTGGGATCCACCTTGTTCGAAGCCATCAGCCTGCTTCCGGAGTATGGGCTTACCCGCGCGGATGAGCGCCTGCTCCGCCGGCATGCCAGGGAGATCGTGAGACATGTACCGGGTTCGGCGCTGGTGAGCGAGCTCGGCAGCGGCAACGGCAGGAAAACGCGCTGGATTCTGAACGCGTTGTGTGAGCGCGGGCCCGTGTCGTATTACCCCATCGAGATCTCGCCGGCGGCGCTGGCGTCTTGCGAGAGCGAACTGGGCGATATCGAAAGCGTAAGCATCGTCGGCGTCGAGCGGGAATACCTGGACGGCCTGCGTGAGGTCGCCGCGCTGCGTGCCGATGGGGTACACCTGCTGGTCCTGTTCCTGGGCAGCACGATCGGCAATTTCGATTCCGGGGCGGATGCCGGTTTTCTGCGCGAGGTGCGCAGCGTTCTGGCACCCGGCGATTGGCTGCTGCTCGGCGCCGATCTTTTGAAGCCCCTAGCGCGGATGCTGGAGGCTTACGACGATCCGCTAGGCGTGACGGCGGCGTTCAACCTGAACCTGCTGGGACGGATCAACCGGGAACTGGACGGCGACTTCGATCTTCGCCAATTCGAGCATGTCGCCCGGTTCAACAAGGCGGCCCGCAGTATCGAGATGCATCTGCGGTCGAAGAGGCGGCAGGTGGTGAATGTCCGTCACGGCGGCTTCGCGGTGACGTTCCGTGCGGGCGAGACCATCTGGACGGAGAGCAGTCATAAGTACACTCGACGGGAGATCGCCGAACTGGCTGTTGCTTGCGGCTTCCGCACGGAAGCGCAGTGGGTGGACGATGAGTGGCCGTTTGCCGAGAACCTGTTGGGGGCTGTCTAGCAGGGTGCTGAAAAAGGGTTCTGGGCTGCCGAAAACCGGCCTTTTCGGGCCTCGCTCGAATGTAGAATCAATGACTTGCGAGGATGCATAAGTCGAATTCAGGGTGGTCCAGGGACTTTTTCAGCACCCTGCTAGGGGGCAACCAAAAAACGGCAGAGAATTCTCGACCGCTGGAGCAGCGGAGGACCAGCGGAGGAAACGGCGGAGGGACGGCAGCCCACGGCCCGCTCCGCATGTCTCAGCCCCGGGGACCCCAAAGCCAAATGCCCAAGCCACCCGGCGCAGATCTTCCTCCGCTCGCGGCGCAGGGCTGCCGAGACCTCTGGGACAACCTCCGGCTGCCCACAAACCGTCGCGGAACCGCTCCTATTGGCGGAGTACCTCGGAGCATTTTGCTTCGCAGCAAGGAGCATGATGCAACAATGCTCTGCGGCGCGTAAACGGACCAACAAATCCAGGTAGAATTGCTTGTGACCGCCTAAACGGGGCTTAATGAACCCGGCGAAAGGCTCCCGCCCAGGCGGCCAGCCCTTCCAGTGTGGCGTGCGAGGGTGCGGGTATGACCGACGACGGCCCTGTCTCAGGCGTAAACCGACCGCCGAAGTTCTTTGATGTTGCTACTGACCCCTGCGACAATAATCCATTTACTGCCGAAGATCCCCGACACAGAATCTGGCGGCGCGCTACCCGCCGCGCCGAGGAACAACTGTGTAAGCTGGCCGAACTCATGCCAGTAGCCTACAAGACTCGGCTTGAGAATGAATGGAAGCGCGTGGAGTCTGAACTAATCGAGTACGGTCGGCCTCTCAATACGATCTCCATGTCCGCCCTTTTGGTACCGTACTACCAGGGAACGTTCGACATTTGGGCGTGGAGAAATCTCGCTGCGATTGCTGCCGATGATGATTTGCTGATTTACGACCGCTGGTTGCTCCAACACGCTCAGCATTGGACTGAACTCATTGAAGGGCGCGATGAACCAGAAGACTCAAGGCGATCTTTAGTCAACGATTTGCAAACAGCGCTTCAGGGTAGAATTGCGCACTGGAAATCCGAGGCGCGAAAGCATCTGCGATCACAGGAAGGGCAATCCAAGAGTGGCGAAGTGGAAGCCCGTGTAGCGGCGGCTGCGGCCGAGCCCGCCGGCGGTGAGAGCGGCACGGTAGCCAAGCAAACCAGTGGCGCGGTGCCAGTCACACTGAAGGAAGCCGGCCGCCTATCTGGGGACGAAGGGTCTGTCGGCGTCGGCGGCGAAACAGTTACGAAGGAAGGGATCGAGCTACCGCCCGGCACAACGCCGTACCCAAAGCGTGCGGCTTGGTTCCAGAATGAACTCGTGCTCCGTGAGTGGAATGTTCACAACTTCCAGGCACAGGGAGGCCCGGACTGGAAGACATCGCGAAAGATCCTGGACGGCTTGTCGGTATCCCGCAGCGTGCTGGAGAAAGCAGCCGCTGCCCTATCCAGGAAAAAAAGGCAAGTGCACGTCCGTGACATTCCGCAGGAATAGGGGCGAGCTAATCGCGCCCTGGACCCTCCAAGAGTGGGAAATTTGGGAATCCCACAAATCCCATTCAAGTCGGCGCAAGACACTCTTGGGCACTCAATCAAAGACCCGAGAGCAGCCGATGAAGAAAAAATCTCCCTTCACGGAAACCGAGATTACAGAACTGGCGGGCTTGAGGGTGAAGACCCTTCATCGCTGGACGTACCTAAGCAAGGCCCGCGGTTTGTGCGGTTTGGGGCGATGCGTCCGGTGCGGCGGAAGCCGCTTCTATGGCTTGCCACCCATCCGCACTGCACCGCAGCGTCGCCACGAGAAGCAAAATGAGACATTCCGCAGGAATAGGGGCGAGCGAATCGCCTCCTGACCCTCCAAGAGTGGGAAATTTGGGAATCCCACAAATCCCATTCAAGTCGGCGCAAGATACTCTTGGGCACTCAATCAGAGACCCGAGAGCAGCCGATGAGCAAAGAAATAATCTCCATTCACGGAAACCGAGGTTACAGAACTGGCGGGCTTGAGGGTGAAGACCCTTCAGCGCTAGAGGCACCTAAACAAGGCCAGCGGTTTGTGCGGTTGGGGCGATGCGTCCGGTGCGGCGGAAGCGCTTCTATAGCTCGCCAACCATCCGCACGACATCGCAGTGTCGCCGCAAAAAGCAAAACGAGAGCGGAAAGAATATGAACTCTTATGTCACGCCCGACCAGCCGAACCAGATCGCGAGGATCACAGGCAAAAGGACTCGCAAGCGTCACCCGCTTCCACAGCTGGAAACTCGCGACTGGATGACGCCAAACGAGACTGCGCTCGCGCTCGGCTGTAGTGTCGCGATGGTCCATCGACTGCGGCGAGGTGTGATACCCGGAGTCGAGCCCCTACCGTGCAGCCAGTATGGGCGGAAGTCTGTGTTTCGAAAGGGCTCCGTTGCCCGCTGGCAGAACAACAACGAACAAGGGAGGCTGGCGTAGTGCTACAGTTGCCAGAGGTTCAGGAATTCGTGGCGGAGACGCGGGAAGGCACGCGCTCATGACCACAGGAAGAGCAAGGAGATATCAACGAGGCAGTTTATGCAGTTCCACGAACGGAGAGATCTGGTACGGGAAATACTATCCCGCTCCAGGCGCTCCGCAAAAACGTGTTCAGCTCGGTCGAAGTTCGGAGATGAACGAAAGGCAAGCACGCACCGCGCTGGACGACATTATCGCTTTACTAAACAGGAACCCTGCGCACGCGCAGGGAGCCGAACTGGTGCGCAGGTTCGTTGAACAGGTGTACATTCCGCAGAAATACGAAAACGGAGACTGGCGCAGGGCAACGGGGCAGGAGGCCGAGTACTTGTTTCGGCGGTCCATCCTGTCTGAGATCGGGGAATTGCGTTGCCGCGATCTCAAGGCCGCACACCTTCGCGCCGTCCTGCGCAAGCTGGCGGGCACGGGTTTGAGTTACGAGTCGGTCAGCAAAGTCAAGTGTGCGATGGGCGACATGGTGAAGAGAATGGTTGCGGAGGAGTACCTGATGTCCAACATTGCGGCGGGCCTGAAGACGCCCAAGACGGCGAGGCGATCGGATCGTTCTCGCCTCCGGCGTGTAACGCTGGCGGAGTACTCGCAAGCCTGGAACGTTCTCGACGAAAGAGAGCGACTGGCCTGCGACCTTGTGACTTTCTGCGGCTTGCGAGAATCGGAGGTTTATGGATTGAAAAACGGCGATCTCTTCCAGCAGGGAACGATTCGAGTGCAGCGGTCGTGGTACAAAGGCGACATTAACCCAACCAAGACGGACGAGATTCGCGAGGTTGGCGTCGGGGCAGAGATTTTCGAGCGGCTAATAGCCTGGATCGCGAATCTGCCTGAGGGGAACGATGAGGGGTGGGCGTTTCCGAGCGAGCGGATTGTAACGCCGCTCTTGCCGGACAACGTTCTGCGCCGCTGCATCCATCCGCGCTTGGAGCCGCTGGGACTCGATTGGGTCAACTTCGCGGTCCTGCGACGATCGCATTCTACTCTGCACGAAGATAGAGGCACAAGCCCCAAGATCATTGCCGATCAGCAGGGCCACGGCTTGGGTGTTCATCTTGACAGGTATGTGGATTCCTCCGTCGCCCGGAAGCAGGAGGCGGTAACGGCGCTTTGGTCAGATTTCAAAGCCTTAAGATCTGAGCCATCCGCGTCCAATTGAGACAAATGAGACAAGAGTTGATTTGGCGAGGCTTGCAAGTGATTGACAAGATGGAGCGGGAGACCGGATTCGAACCGGCGACGTCCAGCTTGGGAATCACGGCAGCCCTTTGACATCAACAACATAAACGCGCAGATGTTTGGTTCGGGTGCATCAAACACACTGTGTTTTTTGGGGTGTTTTTCAAACGGCTCTTAATGTAGTGGCAATGTAGTGCAAGATCTCAGGTCATCGGGACCTCCGGCGACCATCGCGACGAAAAGCCAGCCAAGCTGGACGTCGAGGCCATTCGGCCCGTGTTCTTGGGGGATCTGGGACACGGAAATTGGCACGTGTGGACACCAGGTTCGAATCTCTCCGGCGACAAGCTGCTGAACGTCACCTCTGGCGGCAAGTTGATCGTGGCGGGTGGAAACGGCAACGGCTACCCGGCGAAGCCCTAAAAAGCCGTTCACCGCACTTTTCGGACCCCACCAAACACCCCGCACGGGCGCACAGGAAGCCCAGTGCGTTCGCTCACCACCGGAAGCCCAACTCTGTGGGCA
>CABDXZ010000129.1_pt1 | contig 10617 bp, 10 predicted proteins | sample 3421441 | NCBI WGS metagenome assembly CABDXZ01 (sample SAMEA5534336, study PRJEB31848) | metagenome | biome: tundra; feature: field; material: soil | place: USA | collected 2013-05 | depth 0.15 m | reverse complement strand
ATCGTGGTGCATGGCGGGACGGCACGGGCCGTGTCGGGGGTTACGCTCGCCGCCAGCGACCCGCACGCTCACAATTCGTTCGCGGACCCGCGCGCGGTGGAGCCGAAGGCGGTTGCGGTGACCCTAAAAGGTACGTCCGTGGTTCACCAGTTCCCACCCGCCTCGGTGACGAAACTGACGATCACGTTGGGATAGGCCTTCGGCAGGTCAATCCCGGCGGCGCACGGGTTCCGGCGCTTTGGGTTTGGTCTTGGCCTCGTGCCTGGCTTCGTTCCAGCCCTGGCGCGCGTCATTGCCGGCCTTGCGGAGATCCTCCCGCGCCTTCTCGGCGGCGCGCTTGGTCTCCTGAGACAGTTGATACGCCACCCGGCCGGCCTCGCGCGACGCGGACGTACGCTGGCCCGAATCGTCGCGGCTACAGCCGGCAAAGGCCAGCGCAATGGAAACTACAATGACACCGGAGCACTTTCGCATGGCATCTCCCGCACGGAACGGTGCATCCGAGTGGCCATTGGACGCTACCGTACGGCGCGCTCTACCTGGCGAGCGAGGCTCTTCTGCTACGGCGCGATACTCAGCGTGGTCGTCAAGACGCCCGGGTTGGACCCGCCGGGCTGGCGGCCGCCGACGGAGATCCCGGCGACGCCGCTCTTGGGCAACTGGCTCGCCTTGAGGACAAACTTCAGGGTCCTGTGTTCGCCCACCCTCAGCGCGATCCGGCGGAAGCCTTCAAGGGACCGCACACCGCCGTGCTTGACGTAAAGCTGCACCACCTCCTCGCCATCCAGTTTCCCGGTGTTGCGCACTTCGACGGAGACCGGGACATCGTGGTTGGCCGGCGCCCGCTCCGGGCAATCGAGCTTGCCGTAGGCGAAGGTCGTGTAGCTCAGGCCGTAGCCGAACGCGTACAGGGGCTCGCCCTGGAAATAGCGGTAGGTGCGGCCCTTCATACTGTAATCGTCGAAGGGCGGCAACTGGTCGGCGGATTGGTAGAAGGTGACGGGAAGGCGTCCGGCGGGGTTGTAATCGCCGAACAGGACATCGGCGATGGCGGCGCCGCCGGCCTGGCCCGGATACCACGCCTCGAGCAGCGCCGGCACGTGATCGCTTGCCCAGTTCACGGCCAGCGCGCTACCGTTGAGCAGCACCAGCACGACGGGTTTGCCGAGCGCGGCCACTTTCTCCAGCAGCGCCTCCTGCGCGGCGGGCAGAGCGAGGTCCAGGCGATCGCCGCCCTGGAATCCGGGCACCGGCACCTTCATCTCCTCGCCTTCCAGACGCGGCGAAAGCCCCAGGAACATGACCACGGCCTCGGCCTGGCGCGCGGCATCCAGCGCGGGCGCTTCCAGATCGCGTCCGGGCACCGCCCACACCAGGCGCATGTCGGCGTCGTTGACGACTTCGTGAAAGTCGACGCGGATGGGGTAAAACTTGCCGGCTTCCAGATCGACGATCTCGTAACTGTAGTTGCGCTCGTGCGTGTTGTTGGCGCGCACCAGTTGCTTGCCGTTGAGGTAGATTTCGAAGGCGTTCATGCCGACGCCGCCGAGCCGGTACTTGCCGCTGACCTTGGGCGCCAGGAACCCGATCCAGCGCACGCCGAAGTTGTCGTCATCCATATCGGCGCGCGGCGCGCCGTCCCACCATTTGAAATTGATTTCGGGGTCCACGCGCAGGAAAAGCGGCTTGGCGTCGGGCTCGGCGGGAGCCGGCGTCTTGCCGGGAGCGCGGTACACCTGGCCGTTGAAGGAAGCCGTGTTGAAGTACTCGCCCTGGAGGCCGTTGTGGCGGTCCGCGCCATCGGTGGTGAAGAGCGCGGAGGCGGGCACGGTCTCCATGGCGGGCAACTCGGCGGCCAGTTCCCCACCCTGGGCGTAGAGGATCCTGGTGCGCGCGCCGAGTTTGGCGCGCAAGCCTGCCAGGGGCGTCACCGGCGCCGTGGGCTCGCCGTTGTAGTTCCCCAGCAGGACTTCGACGTTGTCGGCGTTGGGCCCGATGACGGCCAGCGTCTTGATGGTCTTTTTCAGGGGCAGCAGGCCGCCCTGATTCTTCAGCAGGACGATGGATTTGTGGGCCGCTTCCAGCGCCAGCGCCTGGTGCGCCTCCGAATCCACCGCCGAATAGGGAATGCGCGTGAATGGCACGCGCTCCGGCGGGTCGAACATCCCCAGGCGGAAGCGCGCGGTCAGCAGGCGGCGCACGGAGGCATCGATGTCGCCTTCCACGACCAGTTTCTGTTCGAGCGCCGGAATCAGCGAGCGGTATTCGTTTCCGCAATCCAGGTCCGTGCCCGCTTTGACGGCGCGCGCCGCGGCCGCGGCCATGCTGTCCACCACGTGGTGGCCGCTGAAAATATCGCCCACCGCGCCGCAATCGGAAACCACGTATCCCGAAAAACCCCACTGCTTGCGCAGGATATCGCCGAGCAAGCGCGGGCTGGCGCAGGCCGGATCGCCGTCCACGCGGTTGTAGGCGCACATCACGGAGTACGCGCCGCCTTCGCGGATGGCCGCCTCGAACTGCGGCAGGTAGCTATCCGTGAGATCCGTATCCTCCACCTTGGCGTCGAAGCTGTGGCGGGAGGATTCGGGTCCGCTATGCACGGCGAAGTGCTTGGCGGTGGCTACTACTTTGAGATACTTCGGGTCGTTGCCTTGCAGTCCTTTGATGAAGTCGACCGCCATGCGCCCCACCAGGTAGGGATCTTCGCCGTAGGCCTCCATGCCGCGGCCCCAGCGCGGGTCGCGCACCAGGTTAATATTCGGTGTCCAGAAAGTGAGTCCCTGGTAGATGCTCCGCTTGCCGCGGCGGAGGAACTCGTTGTTTTTCGCGCGGGCCTCGTCGGAGATCGCCGTGGCCATGCGGAAGATGAGTCCGGGATCCCACGTTGCAGCCAGGCCGATCGGCTCCGGGAACACGGTGGCGCGGCCGGCGCGGGCCACGCCGTGCAGGCATTCGTTCCACCAGTTGTAAGCGGGGATGCCGAGCCGCTCGATGGCCGGCGAATCGTTCATCATCTGCGAGACCTTCTCGGCGACGGTCATGCGCGAGAGCAGGTCGTCGACGCGCTTTTCCAGCGGCGCATCGGGGTTCTGGTAAAGGGGGGGCGTCTGGGCCCAAGCAGCGTGAGCCGCCAGGCAGGCAGCCCAAAATAGTTTCATGCCCTATTGTCGCCCGAATCGGGCGGGATTATCATATCCTTTGAAATGAGCGAAACCCGCGTCACCCATGAAGCCAAACTCGACCTGCCAAAGGAGTGCGACCATATCGTGGGCCGCGCCCTGGCCGGCGAAGATGCGATCGTCCAGATGGGTTGTCTGATGTTTGTCGCGTTTTCCAGCGGCGACGCGTTCGCGCTGGATCTCGACCACAAAGTCGCATGCCCGCTGTGTCTCGAGCGCGAGAAACAGCCCTACGGCCTGATGCAAACCGGAACCACGTGGGCCTTCCAGTTCCCTTGGAGGTATTCCGTATCGTGGGGCAGCATCCACGTCGCGTGGATCGACGAAGAAGACTCGTCCGGGTTACCTCGGCTGCCTGCCGGCACGATCAAGCGGCGGGTGACCGATTACAGCCGGAAGGCCGGGACGAATTACCATCTCTGAGGCGGGCGTTCCTACCCGTCCCGCGCGTTCGTCTGCATTTCGCGTCGGAGGACATCGTTGATGCGCGTCTGGTACTTCTTTCCTTGCCCCCGAAACCAGGCGAGCACATCGGCGTCCACGCGCAGGCTCACCAACTGCTTGATTGGCCGGTAGAAACGTCCGACCTCAATGTCCGACGCACGCGGACTTCCTTCAGGCGCATCGGAGTAGTCGATCTGCGAATCAGGGCGATCCGCGAGCCGCTGAAGTTCCCGGCGCTGCCTGTCAGTGATGGGCGTGGTAAAGAGCGCGCTCGCCGGGACTCGCCTTTCTTGCCGAGATGATACGGATTTCTTCTTCACCATGTGGTTCCTCGCTTGTGTGAACTACCAGCAGGATCGCGATACCGCCGGCGCAGCCGACCGCATGCCAGCGCTCCTCTTCGTCAACTACGCGATCCCTGTATGAGACGACGTTTGGATCCTCAAAAACCCGCGCCGCCGTTTCAAATGAAACACCATGTTTCCGGCGGTTGATGCGATTTTTGTTCTCATCCCACGCGAAAATCATATGTATCTACAGAATTGTAGCACATCTTCGCGCTGGGTTTGGCTCAACCGTGGCCAGCGGTAGACCTGGTGGTCGTGGACGACACCAGTGCGATGGCGACTTTCCGTTCAACCGGGCCTCGCCAGTTTCCGGTAACGCCGTTTTCTTGCCATTATCGGAAAGAACGCCTGCACGCAAGGCGAACGCCGCCCGTCGATACGAGTGATGTTACATTTGGGAGCTAATAGGATCGCCCCTGCCAGAGCGGCGATCAGCGGCATAGCAGGCTGCTTCGTCCTGCTTCTGACATTGACGAGTTGCGGGGTAATTAGCGCGAGGATGTACGACAACGAAAAGGGTGCCGTCGCAGAGGTCCGTACAATCCAGACGGCGCAAACGCGGTATTTCGCTCAATTCGGCCGCTGGGCCGGATCGTTCAAGGAACTCGAATCGGCCGCCATGATTGACGCGGAGCTTTTGTCTGGCCACAGGGCGGGTTATCGGTATGAGCTTACGCAAACTGAGGGTGGATACACGATCAGCGCTACTCCGAATGCGTTCAACGATACGGGCAGCCGGAGTTTTTACTCCGATCAGACGATGGTGATCCATGAGCATCGGGGTCCGGCCGTGGCAAGCGCGGGAGATCCGGCACTTCCACCGGAGCGATGAGGTTGTTGCCTAAGGCCGTCCTATTTGGCGATTGTGCCCGAGATGTGGCGTTCCTGGAAACTGGCTGTCCAGAAGAGTTGGCGGGTTCACTTGGCCGTGTCACGCCCGACGCGTGGAAGTGACCGTTCCCTGTGATTCGAGGGAGACGGTCTTCCTGACAACGGCCGACGAGTTCACCGCAGAGCTGCCGTTCTCAGCCTGCCTCCGGCCGCCGCTCGCCCGGTGCGGCATAATTAGAGCTTGCCAGAGCAGCTCCAGGCGGTGGGCATCACCAAACGCTACGGCGGCGTGTACGCGCTGAAAGGCGCAAGTTTTTCACTGCGCGCCGGCGAAGTGCACGCCCTGGTGGGGGAAAATGGCGCCGGCAAGAGCACGCTGGCGCGGATTCTGGCCGGCTCCACGCGCGCCGATAGGGGCGCCATTTCGATCGACGGCGCGGCCGTCGAAATCGCCACCCCGCTGGACGCGCAGCGTCTCGGCATCGGCATCATCTATCAGGAACTCGACCTGTTCGGCAGCCTCACCGCCGGGGAGAATATGGTGATCGGCAACCTGCACTTTCCGGAAGGCCGGCTGGTGAGTTTCCGCCGCATGGAAGAGTTCTGCCGCCCGTTCCTCGATCAGGTGGGGCTGGCCTGCGATATCCGGCAGACCGTGGCGACGCTCTCCATCGGGCAGATGCAGTTGCTCGGGATCGCGCGCGCGCTCAGCATGGACGCGCGCATCCTCCTGATGGACGAGCCCACCAGCTCGCTGTTCGACGACGCGGCGGAACGCCTGTTCGGGCTGATTGCCGCGCTCAAACAACGCGGCGTCTCCATCGTCTACGTCTCGCACAAGATGGACGAGATCTTCCGCATCTGCGACCGCGCCACGGTGCTGCGCGATGGGGAGACCGCCGGCACGGTGGAGATGGGCGGGGCGAGCGTAAACGAGCTGATCCGCATGATGGTGGGGCGCGAATTGCAGATCACCGCGCGCGCCGCGCGCCGGGTGGCCGGCGAAATCGTGCTGGCGGCGGAGAAACTGACCACGGCGAAACTTCGCGATGTATCGTTTGAGTTGCGGCGCGGCGAAGTGCTGGGCATCGCGGGACTGGTGGGCAGCGGGCGCAGCGAACTGGGCGCGGCGCTGTTCGGCATAGAGCGCGTGGCAAGCGGAACGCTGCGCGTGCAGGGAGAGTTGTGCGCGCCCCGCTCGCCGCGCGAAGCCATGGCGAGCGGCATCGGCCTGCTGCCCGAAGACCGCCGCCTCCAGGGGCTCATGATGCGGATGAGCGTGCTGGAAAACGCCACGCTGGCGGTGCTGCCGCAGATCAGCGGGCTGGGTTTCATTCGCCGCCGCCAGGAGAATGCCAGCCTGGGTCCGGTGGCGCGGCAACTGGCGTTGCACTGCCCCTCGGCGGCGGCGCCGGTCAGCCAGTTAAGCGGCGGCAATCAGCAGAAGGTGCTATTGGCGCGCTGGCTGCTGGTCAACCCCACGGTGCTGTTCCTCGACGACCCGACGCGCGGCATCGATATCGGCGCCAAGCAGGATATCTACCGGCTGATCGGCGAACTGGCGGCGGCCGGGAAAGCGATTATCCTGGTGAGTTCGGAACTGCCCGAACTATTGCGCTGCTGCGACCGGATCCTGGTGCTCAACGAAGGACGCGTCACGGCGCGTTATGATGCCGCGGAAGCGACACAGGAGAAGATTATGAGCGCGGCCACCAACGCCGGGGCGCGGGTTTGATGCCGCCAGATCGCGTTCGCGCCGGCCTGCGCCGCGCGCAGAGCCTGGCAGCGCTGGTGGGCATACTGCTTCTCGCCATCGTCATCAGCCCCACGGCGTCCGACGGCTCGCGCATTTTCCTCGAGGCCGGCAACCTGACCGACATCCTGCGCCAGGTTTCGTTGATCGGAATCATTTCGCTGGCCATGACGTTCGTCATCCTGACCGGCGGGATCGATCTCAGCGTGGGCAGCATTCTGGCGCTTTCCACGGCGTTGACGGCGATGTTCCTGACGCGCGGCTACACCACGCATATCGCGGTGGCGATTCTGGCGGCGGTTGCCGCGGCGGCATTGGCGGGAGCGCTGAACGGCGTGGTGATCGCGCGCACCGGGATTCAGCCGTTCATCGTGACGCTGGCCAGCATGATCGGCGTGCGGGGGCTGGCCAAGTGGCTGACCAACAATCAGAACATCGATATCGGGTTCGGCAAGGACCTGGCGGCCGAGTTCGCCGCCATCTTCCGCGAGAAGGCGATCGTGATCGGCGCCTACGCCGCGGCAGCGGCGCTGTTCTGGGTAGTGCTGGCGCGGACGGTCTTCGGCCGTCACGTGCGCGCGGTGGGCGATAACGAAAAGGCGGCGGAGTACGCCGGGCTGCCCATCCGCGCGACCAAGATCCGGGTCTACGCGCTGTCGGGCCTGTTCACCGGAGTGGCCGGCGTATTGTACGCGGCGGAGAACCATCAGGGCAATCCCAATGCGGGCGTGGCGTACGAACTGGATGCCATCGCGGCGGTGGTGATCGGCGGCACGCGGCTCTCTGGCGGCAAGGGCTCCATTTCGGGGACCATCGTGGGGACCTTGATTATGGGCGTGCTGACGAATATGCTACGGCTGAACAATGTGGACAGCAATGTGGAGATGATGATCAAGGCGGTGATCATCGTGCTGGCGGTGGCGGTGCAACGCGAGAGGAACGGAAACTGATCTCATGAAGCGATATCTTATTTCACTGTTGCCGTGGCGCAGGCACTCCCGCGTGGCGGGTCGAGTCTCTACTCGACGCTTCCGCGGCCTGCTCGCGGTGGCGCTTGGCCTGGGGGGAGCGCTGCTCCTCGCGGGCTGCGGCAGCGGCGCCGGCAGCGGAGGTAAGAAGCAGTTCGCGGTGGCGTTCAGCCAGGCGAATAACGCGGAGCCGTATCGCGCGGCGCAGAACGCGTTCCTCGCCAGGCTGTTCGCGGCGCAGGCGGACGTCAAGCTGGCGATCGGCGACGCGCAGCAGGACAACAGCAAGCAGGTGGCGCAGGTGGAAACCTTCATCCGGCAGAAGCCGGACCTGCTGATCGTGGCGCCCAACGAGCGCGCCGCGCTGACCGCGGTGATGGGGCAGGCCATGGAGGCCCATATCCCGGTGATCTGCCTGGAGCGCGACATCCTGCAGCCGAATTACACCTCCTACGTGCATAGCGACAACGTCGCCATCGGGCGCCTGGCGGGGCAGTTCATCGTGGACCACCTGACCAAGAAGAATGGCAAGCCGAAGGGCAATATCGTCGCCATGCGCGGCCTGCTGGGCGTGGAGGGCGAGATCAATCGCGACCGGGGAGCCAGGGAGGTCTTCGACAAATACCCGGAGATCAAGATGGTCGCCGACCCGGTGGCCGACTGGATTCAGGCCAAGGCCAAGGACCGTATGACGGAAGTGCTGCGCGCGCAGGCGAAGATCGACGTGGTATACGGGCACAACGATCCGATGGCGATCGGCGCGTATCTCGCGGCCAAGGAACTGGGGCGCGAGAAAGAGATGATTTTCGTCGGCGTGGATGGCCTGGGCGGGCCGGCGGGGGGCATCCGGAAGGTGATGGACGGCATCCTGGCCGCCACCTTCGTCTATCCGCTGTGCGTCGATAAGGCGGTGGAGGTGGGCAACCGGATTCTGCGCGAACCAGGGTTTAAGCCGGAGAAGGAATACGTGCTGGAATCGGTCATGGTGACGAGGGAGAACGCGGCCCAAATGTACGATAAGTTCACTATTGCCGGCATGAACTAAGGCTTAATACCGACCCCGGTACTGGAACTGTACTTACTGCCTGTTCGTTTTGAATCTGGTAGAGTGAAGTAGGAATCGGTGTCGACCGGATCTGTAGCCATGCCCAAAAAACCTGCCGAGCAATTCTCGAATTTTCCATTACGTGCCCTGCTCCTGGTGGCCTTGGCGATGTTCGCCACCGAGCGGGAGGCGCGCGCTTATGCGGACCCGGGCTCGGGCGCGCTGATCTGGCAGATGCTGGTGGCCGGCCTGGTTGGCGTGAGCTTCTACTTCCGCAGGATCACAGCCTGGTTCAAGAATCGAAAAGGTCCAAAAGTTTGAGCCAGCCGGCGCCTCCGACACCGCCCCTCACCGCCTCATTCCGCGATCCCGCCGGTAGCCTCTTCCGCTATCAGGGTCGAGTTCTGCGCGTCGTCAACGAAATCGGCGTGGCAGACCTGGATGCCTTCCTGGCTTCGAAGGCCGGGCAGAAACAGATGGCCTCCGGCGCCGTGGTACGCACCCGCGCGCTGGACGCCGCCGAGTGCCGCGAATTGCTGGCGGAGCCCTCGGTTCGCGAGCTCTACGACGGGCGCGGCGGGCGGACGATCCTGGAGCACGAGCGCGTCGATTTCCCCAGTTTCCCCTACGAGTGGACGGCCGAGATGCTGCATGCCGCTGGCACCCTGACCCTGGATCTGGCGCAGGCGCTGCTGGCTGACGGGCTAGGGCTCAAGGACGGCACGCCCTACAACATCCTCTTCCGCGGACCGGAGCCGGTCTTCATCGACGTGCTCAGCTTCGAGCGGCGCGAGCCGGGCGACGCCACCTGGCTGCCCTACGCCCAGTTCGTCCGCACCTTCCTGCTGCCCCTGCTGGCCAACCGGGCCTACGGGCTGGGGCTCGACCAGATCCTGACCACGCGGCGCGACGGGCTCGAACCGGAGGAAGTGTACCGCTGGACCAAACCCGCGCAACGCCTGCGGGCGCCCTTCTTCAGCCTGGTGTCCATGCCCACATGGCTGGGCGGCAAGCACAAGCAGGACGATACCTCCATCTACCGGAAAAAGCTGCTGAGCGATCCCGAAAAGGCGCGCTACATTCTGGAACATCTGCTCAACGGCCTGCGGCGTACGCTCGACCGCCTCAAGCCGGTGGAGGGCAAGGACTCCGTGTGGTCGGATTACATGACCGCCAACAACAACTACACGACGGATCATTTCCAGGCCAAACAGCGCTTCGTGGGGGAGGCGCTGGCCGAATTTGGGTCGCGCTCCGTGCTGGACGTGGGCTGCAACACGGGCCACTTCAGCGCGATTGCGGCGCGCAGCGGGGCCAAGGTGGTGGCGGTGGATTACGACCCCATCGTGGTGGGCGATGTGTGGCGCAACGCGCGCAAGGAGAAGCTGGAGATTCTGCCCCTGGCGGTGAATTTGACGCGGCCGAGTCCGGGGACGGGCTGGCGCAATGAGGAGTGCGCAAGCTTTCTGGATCGCGCCCGCGGGAAGTTCGACGCGGTGCTGATGCTGGCGGTAATCCATCACATGCTGGTGACGGAGCGGGTGCCGCTGGCGGATATCCTGGACCTGGCGGCGGAGCTGACCACGAAGCTGCTGGTGATCGAATTCGTCGCGCCGGACGATTCCATGTTCCAGCGCCTGACGCGCGGGCGGGAGGAATTGCACAAGGATCTCACGGCGGAGCTGTTCGAAACCGCGGCCGGCCGCCACTTTGAAATCGTGCGCATGCAGCACGTCGAAGGGACGTCGCGGCGGCTGTACGTGCTCAGGAAGCGAGCGTAGTCCGGGCCATGCGCCACGCCTTCCTGGTCGCTCTCTCGTTCGCCAATCTCTGCTACCTGCGGGTCTGGGCCGAGATCCTGACGTACCGCCCGTACGACACGTATCTGATGACCGCGCCCCCGAGGCCGGTGGAGTACCTGGCCGTGGGGGCCAATGTCGTGTTGGTGGCGGCAGTGCTTACGGGGCTCAGCAAGCTGGCACGGCGGGTACTGCCCGGCAAACAGTTCCGTTTGGCGGAGATGGCGGTGGTGGTGGGGATGTGCATA
>CABDXZ010000123.1_pt1 | contig 10651 bp, 10 predicted proteins | sample 3421441 | NCBI WGS metagenome assembly CABDXZ01 (sample SAMEA5534336, study PRJEB31848) | metagenome | biome: tundra; feature: field; material: soil | place: USA | collected 2013-05 | depth 0.15 m | reverse complement strand
AAGACCTTTCGCCTCGAAAAGGGCGCGGAAAAGAGCGAAGTGCAGTTCAACTACTCCGAGGACGCGAATGCGAAGTTGCTGTGGGACTGGTGCGAGCGGTTGACCGAATCGGCGCAGCACCGCATCGCGTTGGATCGCGCCGCCAAATACGACAGACTGGGCGTGGTCAAGGCGCTGGATCTGCTAGGCTCCGCCATCGAGCGCAAACGGGTGGTGGGTCTGGAGCAGTACCTGCCCACCTTGGACCGGATCATCAAAAACGAATCCTACATGCACACCGCGCGCGCCAGGGCCTCGGAGATCGCCGAGTTCATCCGCGCCGGGGCGCCTCCCGCGCAATAAGAAGAACGGTTTCCCGCAAAGCAAAACGGTTTTCCGCAAAGCATAGGGAGGGCACCCGGCCTGAAAGGCTACACTACGGGGCACCAGGAAGTCACAGGCCAGGAGAGCAAGTCTCCTGTTTTTCCTGCCGCGCACTACAATAGAAACTTCATGCACGCCCTGCCCCCACTCGCCGCTGCCGGCGCGGCATCCGCATTCCTGGCGTGGGCGGTGCGCGGGCGTTCGGCCTCTGTCTTCGGGCGCTCGGTATGGCGCGGGCCGCGCGACCGGCGGGCTCTGGCACTCACCTTTGACGACGGGCCTGGCGAGAGCACTCCCGACATCCTGGCGATCCTGGCCGAGCACCATGTGCCCGCCACTTTTTTCCAATGCGGGGCCAACGTCGACCGGCTGCCCCAGATCGCTCGCGAAGTGGCCGCGCGGGGGCACGAAATCGGCAATCACAGCTACAGCCATCCGTATCTCTTCCTGCGCTCGCCGGGAATCATCGAAAATGAACTGCGGCGGGCGCAGGAAACCATCGAGCGGCACACGGGATTCAGGCCCGCCTGGTTCCGCGCGCCGTATGGCGCGCGCTGGTTCGGAGTGGGGCCGGCGCAGAGCAAATTGCAACTGACCGGCGTCATGTGGAGCGCAATCGGCTATGATTGGAATCGAAGGGCGGATGAGGTGGTCGAACGTACGGTGGCATCTGTGTCTAACGGCGCCATCCTCTGTCTTCACGATGGGCGCGAGCTTCGCAGGAAGCCGGATGTGCGCGCCACCGTGGAGGCCGTCCGGCGCCTGGTCCCCCTGTTGCTGGACCGGGGCTACAAATTTGAAACGATTGGCCGACTCTTATGTCCGAAGACTTGATCCAGCGCGTGACGAAGGTGATTGCCACCTCCAAGCGCATTCCCCTCGAAACCGTGACCATCGATAGCGAGTTCGTGCAGTTGGGAATCGATTCGATGGACGCCGTGGAGATCCTGTTCGCTCTCGAAGGCGAGTTCGATATCAGCATTCCCGACGAGGAAGTGCGCAGCGTGCGCAACGTCCGCGACATGTGCGCCGGCGTGGAAAGGCTGGTCGCCGCGAAAAACGCGGACGCGCCGGCCGGCCAGTAAGCGATGCGACGCGTCGCCATCACCGGCGCAGGCGCCATCAGTGCGCTGGGCCGCAATACCACCGAGTTCGCCGAGTCGCTGCGCGAAGGGCGCGGCGGGATTGGGCAGATTGAATCCACCGGTGTGGCCTCCCTGCGTTTTCAGAACGGCGCCGAGGTGAAGCACTACAGTCACCAGCCCTACTTCGACGACCGGCGCGCCGACTTCATGGATCGCTTCGCGCAGTTCGCCGTGATTGCGGCCCGCGAGGCGGTGCAAGACGCCGGCGTGGAATGGACGGCCGAATTGCGCGAGACTTCGGCCATCATTACGGGATCCTGCGTGGGCGGCCAGTCCACGGAGGACGTCGGCTTCGTGGAACTCTACCAACGGGGGCACAATCGGGTGCATCCGCTGACCATCCCGAAGACGATGGCCAACGCCGGCGCGAGCCACATTTCGATGGAGTTCGGCATCACCGGACCGGCCTTCACCATTTCGACCGCCTGCTCTTCGGCGGCGCACGCCATCGGGCAGGCATTTCTGATGATCGCCGCCGGGACAACGGATCTTGCCATCACGGGCGGCAGCGAAGCCCCGTTCAGCCTGGGTATTTTGAAGGCCTGGGAGGCCATGCGCGTGGTGTCGCCGGACACCTGCCGGCCGTTTTCCAAGGATCGCCGCGGCATGATCCTGGGCGAAGGCGCCGCCATGTTCGTTCTGGAACCGCTCGAAGCCGCGCAGGCGCGCGGCGCGCGGATCCACGCGGAATTGGTGGGGTTCGGCATGAGCGCCGACGCCTGCCACATTACGCAACCGTCCGTCGATGGCGCCGCGCGGGCCATGCGCGCGGCCCTGCGTAGCGCGCGCCTGGCGCCCGAGCAGATCGGGTATATCAACGCCCACGGCACGGCCACCGTGGCCAACGACCTCACCGAGACGGCCGCCATCCGCCAGGTCTTCGGCGCGCATGCGGATCGCCTGGCCATCAGTTCCACCAAATCCATGCACGGCCACGCGTTGGGCGCCGCCGCGGCGCTGGAGTGCCTGGCCACCGTGATTGCGCTGCGCGATGGCGTGCTCCCGCCCACCGCCAACTTCAGCGAGCCAGACCCCGAGTGCAACCTCGACGTGATTCCCAACGTGGCCCGCCACCAACAGGTGGAGTATGCCATGTCCAACTCTTTCGCCTTCGGCGGCCTAAACGCCGTGCTGGTGCTGAAAGTGGCATAACGCTCCACACTTCCCTTGGCGTCGGCGGACAACTCAGTCACGTGTGGGGCGACGGCTGGCTGAACAGACTCGCCTCGCCACGGGTTGAGGGTGTGTCGCACCAAGAGCGTCCCCATGAGTGGGGACGCGGCAGGCACGAGTGCCTGCGCCACGCTATGCCCGCGCGGCGTCGATCTTCTCGGTATCCACGCCCAGCTCGGCGAAGGCGGCGACCGCCTTTTGGGCGTCGAACCGGCCCTCGCGCGCCAGGCGCGAAAGCGCGGCGGCCGCGATGGATTCGGCGTTGATCTCGAAGTGGCGGCGCAGGTGCTCGCGGTTGTCGCTGCGGCCGAAGCCATCGGTCCCCAGCGCCTCCATGCGTCCCGGCAGCCATGGCGCAATCTGGTCGGCCACCACCTTCATGTAGTCGCTGGCCGCGATGACCGGTCCGTCGGAGCCCTTCAGCGCCTCGAGCAGGTACGGCGTCCGCGCCGGCCGATCGGGATGCAGGCGGTTCCAGCGCTCCACGGCGAGCGCGTCGCGGCGCAGTTCGTTGTAGCTGGTGAGGCTCCACACGTCGGAAGGGACGTCGTACTTCTCGGCCAGAATCCGCTGCGCGCGCAGGGCTTCGTTGAGGATCGGCCCGCTACCGAACAGGTGTACTTTGGCCTTGCCCTTCTCCGACGCCTGGAAACGGTAGATGCCACGCAGCACGCCCTCCGGATCCAGCCCTTCCGGCATGGCCGGCATCGGATAGTTTTCGTTGTAGAGGGTCAGGTAGTAGAAGCAGGCTTCCTGGTTCTGATACATGCGGCGGATGCCATCCTGCACGATGATGGCGATCTCGTAAGCGTACGCCGGATCGTAGGCGATGCAGTTGGGAACGGTGCTGGCGTGCAGGATGCTGTGGCCATCCTGGTGCTGCAAGCCTTCGCCGGCCAGGGTGGTGCGCCCGGCGGTGCCGCCGCAGAGGAACCCCTTGCCGCGCGCGTCGCCGAAGGCCCAGATGAAATCGCCCACGCGCTGGAAGCCGAACATGGAATAGTAGATGAAGAAGGGAATCATCTCCACGCCGTAATTAGCGTAGGCCGTACCGGCGGCGGTGAACGACGACATGGACCCCGCCTCGGTGATGCCCTCTTCCAGAATCTGGCCGTCCTTGGATTCCTTGTAGTAGAGGAACATTTCGGCATCGTGGGGCTTATAGAGCTGGCCCTGGCTGGCGTAGATGCCGAACTGGCGGAAGAGCGACTCCATGCCGAAGGTGCGCGCTTCATCGGGGATGATGGGCACCACCCGCTTGCCGATCTCGGGATGCTTTAACAGCAGCGTGAGCACGCGCACGAGAGCCATGGTGCTGGAAACTTCGCGGCCGGCCGAGCCTTCCAGAGACTCCTTCAGATAGGCGAGGGGAGGCGCCACGATGTTGCTGGGGTGGACCGTGCGGCTGGGCATGTAGCCGCCCAGCAGGCGGCGGCGTTCGTGGAGGTAGCTCATCTCCGGGCTGTCGGAAGGCGGCCGGTAGAAGGAAGCGTTGCGCGCCGCTTCGTCGGGAATCGGAATTTCGAAGCGCGAGCGGAAGTGGGCGATCTCCGCCTCGTTGAGTTTTTTCTGCTGGTGGGAAATGTTGCGGCCCTCGCCGGCTTCGCCGAGCCCGTAACCCTTGACGGTGTGCGCCAGAATCAGGGTGGGCCGGCCCTTGGTGTCGAGCGCCTGCTGGTAGGCGTTGAAGACCTTCCTGGGGTCGTGACCGCCGCGGCGCAACTTGAAGATTTCCTCGTCGCTCAAGTGCGCCACCAGTTCGAGCAATTCGGGGTACTTGCCGAAGAAGTGCTGGCGGATGTAAGCGCCGTCCTTGGTGACGTAGGTCTGGAACTCGCCATCGACGACTTCGCCCATGCGTTTTTGGAGGAGCCCGGTGGTGTCGCGCGCCAGCAGCGGATCCCAATCGCCGCCCCAGATCACCTTGATGACATTCCAGCCGGCGCCGCGGAAGGCGGCTTCCAGTTCCTGGATCACCTTGCCATTGCCGCGCACGGGACCGTCCAGGCGCTGCAAATTGCAGTTGATGACGAAGGTAAGGTTATCGAGCTTTTCGCGCGAGGCCAGGGTGATGGAACCCATGGATTCGGGCTCGTCCATTTCGCCATCGCCCAGGTAGGCCCAAATGTGGCGCGGCGTTTCGGGGAGGATGCCGCGGTTTTCCAGGTAGCGCATAAAACGCGCCTGATAGATGGCGTTGATGGGCCCCAGGCCCATGGAGACGGTGGGGAAGCTCCAGAAATCGGGCATCAGCCAGGGGTGGGGGTACGAGGAGAGGCCGGGCGTGGCGCGTAGTTCGTGACGGAAATTCTTGAGGTGCTCTTCGCTGAGGCGGCCTTCCAGAAAGGCGCGCCCGTAGACGCCGGGAGAGGCGTGGCCCTGGAAATAGATCAGGTCGCCCGGCTGATCGCCATAGCTGGCGTGGAAAAAATGGTTGAAGCCCACTTCGAGCAGCGTGGCCAGGGAGGCGTAGGTGGAGATGTGGCCGCCGATACCGGCGTCGTACTTGTTCTGCCGCACCACCATGGCCATGGCGTTCCAGCGAATCAGGCTCTTGATGCGGCGCTCCATGGCGCGGTCGCCGGGGTAGGCGGCCTCCTCTTCCGGCCGGATGGTATTGACGTAAGGCGTGTTGAAGTGCACGGGCACTTCGGCGCCAGAGGCGCGGGCGCGCTCGTTGAGGTGCTCCAGCAGAAAAGTGGCGCGATCCGGACCGGCTTGATCGATCACCTGGTCCAACGACTCGACCCACTCGGCGGTTTCCTGTGGATTTAAATCCACAACCCTCTCGTTGCGTTTTTGGTGCATGGATACTTTTCATTATAGTGGGGGAGGCGTGGTTACGCGGGGAGCGGCCTCGCGTACAATGTGGACATGATCCGAGTGGAACAAGTCCTCGATTCCTGGCGAACCATCCGCCAGGACACCGCCCTGGCCGTGGAAGATTTCCCGGCCGGCGAACTGGAATACCGGCCGACGCCCGAACTGGCCACCTTCCGGGAGATTGCGCGCCACGTTCTGGACGCGAGCGACGGCCTGACCGGGTTGCTGCTGGCGGGTGACGAAGACCTCACCAGCGGCAATTTTCGGGAGCGCATGAAACCGCACATGCGCGCGCTGGCCGCCGATGCCGGCGCCAGGGAACTGGCCAACGCCCTGCGGGAATCGGTGGCGCAACGCATCGCGGAGTTGGCCGCACAGCCGACGGAGTTCTTCGCGAGGATCATTACCCGCTTCGACGGGCAGCGGGTGACGCGCCTCGAAATGGTGCAGACCATCAAGGAGCACGAATTGACGCATCGCTCGCAGCTTTTCATGTATCTTCGTTTGAAGGGGATCGTCCCGGCGACCACGCGGCGCCGGCTGGCGAAACAGGCCGGCAAATAGGCCACCACGCCGCGCGAACTTTGGAGTTACAATCGCGGCTGGCTATCGTATAACAGTAAGTGTTTGGGAGGAATCGAGATGGTCACGTGTCCGGCATGCGAAGGCAATATCGACGTCGATGAAGAAGATGTGGACGAAGGCGACACCATCAGTTGCGATGAGTGTGGCGCGGCGCTCAAAGTGATTGGGATTGACCCTCTGGAACTGGAATCGGCCGAAGAAGAAGAAGAAGACGAAGACGAGGAAGATGAGGAAGGTTTCATCGAGGAGGAGGAGGAGGATGCCGACGAGGACTGGAAATAGCCCGCTCCCGTGCCGGGAACCAGATTCCCTTTCCCCGCATCCAAGAAGCGGGAGGAGCACATGACACGAACATTGACGGGGTGGCTGGGGCTCCTGCTTCTAGTCTGCGTATCCGTGGGTTTTGCGCAGAAAGAGAGCGCGATGCGCAGCGTGCAGGGTTCGGTTTCCAATCCGGACGAAAGCGCCGCGGTGGGCGCGGTGGTGCAGCTCAAGAACATGAAGACGCTGCAGGTGCGATCCTTCATCACCTTGGAAGACGGCACGTATCACTTTTTCGAACTGAGTCCGGACGTGGATTACGAACTCAAGGCCGACTTGAAGGGCGCTGCCAGCGGGCCGAAAACGCTCAGTTCGTTCGATTCCCGCAAAAAAGCCATCATTAATCTGAAATTGAACAAGAAGTAATACTTCCGCTCGCCTACTCGGCCGCCCCCCGCAGTTTACGGATTTCTTCCAGGCGGTCGCGAATTCTTTTTTCGATGCCTCGGTCGGTGGGGAAGTAGTATTGCCTGCCGGCCAGCGAGGGCGGCAGGCATGGCATATCGGGGATGGCGTTTTCGAACTTGTGCGCGTGCTGGTAGCCTTCGCCGTAGCCCCACTCCTTCATGGCTTTGGTGGGCGCGTTGCGCAGGTGCATGGGGACCGGTTCGGCGATGGTCTTCTCCACGTCCTCCTTGACGGCGCCCAGGGCGCGATAGGAGGCATCGCTCTTGGGCGCGACCGAGAGATAGATGGCCGCCTGGGCGAGGGCGAGATCGCCTTCGGGAATGCCCAGGAAGTGCACCGCCTCCTTGACGGCAATGCACTGTTCGAGCGCGCGCGGATCGGCGAGGCCGATATCTTCGATGGCCATGCGGACCAGGCGGCGCGCGATGTAGAGGCGGTCCTCGCCGGCTTCGAGCATGCGGGTGAGCCAGTAGAGCGCGGCGTCGGGGTCGCTGGACCGCACGGATTTGTGGAGCGCGGAGACCAGGTTGAAATGCTCTTCGCCGCTTTTATCGTAGAGCAGCACCTTGCGCTGCATGGCGTCTTGTAAGGCTGCCTCGGTAAGTTCGCCGGCGGGCGATGCGGCGGCGGCGGCTTCCAGGGTGTTGTACGCCTGGCGCCCGTCGCCATTGGAGTAGATGCCGATCTGCTCCAGGAGTTCCTCGCTGGCGCGCAGGTTCACCAGCGGCAGCGCGCGCTTCAGGAGGGTGACAATCTCGGGCACGGTGAGCGCGCGCAAGGCGTACACGCGGGACCGGGAAAGCAGCGCCGCGATGATTTCGAACGATGGATTCTCCGTGGTGGCGCCGATCAGGATGATGTCGCCGCGTTCCACGTAGGGCAGAAAGGCGTCCTGCTGAGCCTTGTTGAAGCGGTGGATTTCATCCACGAAGAGAATGGTGCGGCGTTCCAGGCGGCGCAGCCGCTCGGCATCCGCCATGACGGCCTTGATTTCCTTGATGCCGGAGAGCACGGCGCTGAAGGGAATAAACTCGCACCGGGTGACGTGCGCGATCAGGTGGGCCAGCGTGGTCTTGCCCACGCCGGGCGGTCCCCAGAGGATGATGGAGGTCAACTCGTCGCGTTCGATCTGGCGGCGCAGCGGTTTACCGGGGCCCAGAATGTGATCCTGTCCGATGAAATCCTGCAGACTGTGGGGGCGCATGCGTTCGGCGAGCGGACGCTGGCCGGCGGGCGCATCGGGCGGAGTGGAATCGAAGAGGCTCACGGGCGGGTCATCCTTTGGCGGCGCGCCTCGTAGAGCAGAATGGCGGCGGCGATGGCGGCGTTCAGCGATTCCACGCCCACGGTGGGGATGGAGACATGGGCCGCCGACGAGCGCCACTCCGTGCCGACGCCATGGGCTTCGCTGCCGATAATTAGGCCGCACCGGCCGGTAAGGTCCGTGGCGGCGAGCGAGTCCGCGGGGGTGGTGGAGACGGCCGGCATGGCGGCAAACAGTTTGATCCCGTTCTGCCGGAGCGTGGCGACAGCGGTCGCGGAGGCCATGCCGTGCACGAAGGGAACGCGAAAGAGCGAACCCGCGGAGGCGCGCAGCGTTTTGGGATTGTGGGGGCTCACCGTGCCCTTGAGAAACAGCACGCCAGTGGCGCCGAAGGCCTCGGCGGTGCGCACGATGGCGCCGGCGTTTCCCGGATCCTGAATTCCGTCCAACACCACGACCAGGGCCTTGCCGTGGAGCAGTTGCGCAAACTGCCACTGGCGCGGTTGCACCAGCGCGATCACGCCCTGCGTGGTTTCGGTGGTGGCGATTCCGGCGAACAGCGCGTCGGGCAGCAGGGCCACTTTCACGCCGGCGAGACGGGGCCCGAACGCAACGACCGCGGCGCGCGCGCTTTCGGCGGCAAGCACGGTTTTGACCTCGCAAGGGCTCTGCAGGGCCTCTTCGAGCAGGTGGAAGGTCTCGGCGACGCAGCAACCCCCGGCGGTGAGCGTGCCGCGCGCAACGGCGTGGCGCACCTCCTTCAGCAGGGGGTTGGCCGCGCTCGCGATGGTTTCCGGGTTCAACATCCGTCTGTAATAATGTTTCTAGAAACGATCAGCATAGCGCACATGAAAAAGCTCCTATGGAACGCGATCGCGCTGGCGGTCCTCAGCCTGCTGGTCACCGTCGCGATCCTCTCGGTGCGCATCGGGCAGCAGAGCACACGAGAGGAGGCCCAACCCGCGGACGTGATCCTGGTGCTGGGCGCGGCGGAATATCGCGGGCGCCCCTCGCCGGTCTTGCGCGCGCGCCTGGATCACGCGCTGGAGTTGTACAACCGGAAACTGGCCCCGCGCATCCTGACCACGGGCGGCCCGGGCGGAGACCCCGTGTTCACGGAGGGCGGCGTGGGGCGCTCTTACTTGACGAGCCGGGGGGTGCCGAGCGAAGTCGTCATCGTGGAGAATGAGGGCGAGAGCACGGTGCAATCCACCGCGATGGCAAGCGAGATCATGCGGCGGATGGGGCTGCACTCGGTGATTGTGGTGAGCGACGGGTACCACATCTACCGGGTGAAGGAGATGCTGCAATTTCGCGGGCTGGAGGTGTACGGGTCGCCGCGGAGGGAACTCAATCCGGCGCCGCTTCACGAGGGGTGGAACGATGTGAAGCAGGCGATCGGGTATCTGCTGTGGCGCGTGGGCATGCCGGTGTAGGGGTTGAGGGGCGGCGCCAGGCCTCCCCTCGCTGGAACGATCAGAACGTGAAGCCGAAGCGGGCGACCAGGGTTCGCGGCTGCAGGAAGTGCGTGCCGCTGAAGGTCGACAAAAAGTTATACAGGGCGACCTTGTTGGTCAGGTTGGCGACCTCGAGCGACCCGGTGAACTTTTCGTGCTTCTCTGTGTGGAACAGGTTGTCGCTGCCGACGCCAAGGTTGAAGACGTTGCGCGGCTTCACGCGATCGGGATTGTGGTCGTCGTTTTCCTGGCCGGCTTGCGGCAGGGTGATTAGTTTCGACGTGACGGCGCCATTGCACGACGTGATGGGGCTGCTGTAGGTGGCGAACACATTGCCGCAGGCCAGACCGATCGATGTCTGCTGTGCGGCCGTCAGGGCCAGAGCGGCGGTGGAATCCGGCACACCGCTTACCACCAGGCCGCTATCGTAGCGCCAGGTAAGGGAAACCCATTCGTACGCCTTGTGCTGATAGCGGAAGACCCCGGTGGATTGGAATGCCTGGTCGTGATCGATGCGGAACACACCACCGGCCAACGGCGCTCCCTGGGATATTAGCCCGCCCACTTCAGGCGGGAAATATCGCGCCCGCGTGTGGCCGAACGTCCAGTACGCCTGGAAGCCGTGCATGTTGGTAGTGCTCAGCCGGCCGGTGACGCCATCCAGCTTGGAATTGTGCCAGGAAATCGGGAACGTCAGGGTGGTGTTGAGCAGCGTGCTGAAGTCGTAGGAGCTGTGGGTAAACTTCCAGAAGTAGTCGGCGTCGAGAAGCAGGTACCTGCCGATGGACTGCTGCAATCCAGTGTTGAACTGGTTACGTTGGCCCGGCTGGATGGCCACCGCATTGGCGCCGAAGACGTTATGGTCCAGCCCGCCCACTCCGGTGGCGTTGGAGAGTAGCAGGTTCTCGTTGAACGGGGTTTCAAAGGTCCTGGCGTAGGCTACACGCAATACCGTTCCCGTCTTCTTGACGTTATAGGCGATGCCGGCGCGCGGATCGAAGCCGTTGGCGGACACCAGGCCGTCGTAGTGCTCGCCGCGAAAGCCGATTTTGAACAGGAAGTTGCCCGCCTTGATTGCGTCCTGCACATAGAACGCGACCTGGTTGATGTTG
>CABDXZ010000099.1_pt1 | contig 10888 bp, 6 predicted proteins | sample 3421441 | NCBI WGS metagenome assembly CABDXZ01 (sample SAMEA5534336, study PRJEB31848) | metagenome | biome: tundra; feature: field; material: soil | place: USA | collected 2013-05 | depth 0.15 m | reverse complement strand
GCCCATCCCAACAGACGACAAAGGGCGATCGTCTGTCCCGCCACTCTGTTACCATCGCAATGCATGGACCCGTCGGATCGCGAGCGCTACTCGCGGCAAATTCTGTTCCCGGGAATCGGCGAACGCGGGCAGGAAGCGCTCCTCGAATCCCACGCTGTCGTCGCCGGCTGCGGCGCGCTGGGCAGTTTCCACGCGGCCGCGCTGGCCCGCGCCGGTGTCGGGCGTCTGACCCTGATCGACCGCGATTACGTGGAGCTCAGCAACCTGCATCGGCAGTGGCTCTTCGAGGAGGCCGACGCCGCCGAGGCCCTGCCTAAAGCCGCCGCCGCCGAGCGGCGTATCGCGCGCATCAATTCGTCCATCCGGGCGCGCGGCGTGATCGCCGATCTCACCAGTGCCAACGTGGCGGAACTGCTGGGCGATGCCGACATCATCCTGGATGGCACGGACAACTTCGAGACCCGCTATCTGATCAACGATTTTGCCGTGAGCCGCGGCATTCCGTGGGTCTACGGAGCGGCCGTGGCGAGCTATGGCATCACCATGCCGGTGATCCCCGGCCGCACGGCGTGCCTGCGCTGCGTCTACCCCGACCCGCCAACGGGCGCGCAGCCCACCTGCGAAACCGCCGGCGTCCTGAATGTGATTGTCTCCGCCGTGGCGTCGATTCAGGTGGCCGACGCGCTGCGCATCCTCACCGGCGCCGATTTGCGCGCGCGCATCACCACGCTGGACCTTTGGAAGGGCGGCATCCGGCAGATCGACGCGCCGGCGCGCGACCCCGAGTGCCCCGCCTGCGCCCGCCGCGAGTTTCGGTACCTGGAGGAAGCGCGCCGTCCGCCGGAGAGTCTGTGCGGGCGCAACGCGGTGCAGATCTCCGGCCAAGCGGGCCCCATCGACCTGGCGGCGTTGCGGGTCCGCCTGGAACCGCTCGGCTGGGTCCGCGCCAACGAGTACGCACTGCGTTTCATCGCCGCTCCTTACGAGCTCACCGTCTTCCCGGACGGGCGGGCGATCGTCAAAGGAACCAGCGACACGGGAATCGCGCGCAGCCTCTACGCGCGGTATGTAGGGTAGGCGTCAACATCTCGGGTGCCAGGCACTTTCGGGAGCGTGCTCTCGCCCGGAACAGGCCACAGGCACTTCGCCGGGCACCTCCGACCGGAGCCAGGAGTGATCCACCAGGCCGCCGTTCATTGCGCCAACCCTCATTGGGACGGCGAGTTGCGCTGGGCCGGTGTCACGTCCGGAAATGCACGACGCGGCAGGGCTTTCCCCGGCAAACGCTCCCGGCCCAGAGGGTACCCCGGTAGCGGCTCGGATTGGAGTCCAATACAGGCCAGGAGGCTGTGCTACTTGCCCTTACTGAGCTTGCGGTAATAGTCGGCGACCTTATCCTGGTAGCCCTGCGGCACCTTCTCGCCGCCCGGACTGCGCACGCTGCCGGTGCCGTTGGCGTCTTCCACCTTGCGGCGCAGTTCCATTTCCACCTGCTGGACGCCGCCCATCAATGTGGACTGTATGCGCTCGGCCAGCAGGGGATCGTTGGCGTAGGTGTTGGGGTTGAGGCGCTGCATGTCGCGGATCAGGTCTTGCAGATCCTTGACCATGGCGGGATCGTTGCCCTGCGCCTGCTGCTCGAGTTGGCGGAGGGTTTGGAGCGTCTGCGTGTAGTTGTTCTGGAAGTCCTGGGGGTTCACCGGTTGCAGGCCGTTGCGCGGATCGCCGTAGCCGTACCACGGGCCGCCGTTGGGGTTGCCGTTATGGGCGCCGCCATAGCTGCCTCCGCCGGCGTTGGTGGGTCCGCCACCCTGCTGCATCTGGCCGCCTTGCTGGCCGCCACCCTGTTGACCGCCTTGCTGGCCCTGTTGGCCCTGTCCGCGTTGGCCTTGTTGCCCCTGTTGGCCCTGTTGGCCACCCTGCTGACCTTGTTGTCCCTGCTGCCCCTGTTGGCCCTGGCCCTGCTGCTGGCCACCCTGCTGTCCCTGTTGGCCTTGTTGCCCTGGCTGCCCGCGCTGTAAAGACTGCTGGCCGCGTTGGCCGTTCTGGCCGTTTTGCCCCTGCTGGGCGCGCTGCGCGCTCATCTGCTCGAGTTGCTGGCGGAGGCGTTCCACCTGGCCCAACGCAGACTCGGTGAGCTTATCGTCCTGGCCACCCTTGCCATCCTTGGTGCCCGGGCCGACGGCCTGTTGGACCTGCTTCAACTGCTCCTTCAGTTCGTTGATGCCCTGGGTGATGGTGGCTTCCGACATGACGGCGTAGCCGCCCATGCCGCGGCGGATCCAATCGGCATTGCGCTGCATATCGCGCTCGATCTCGGCCTGCTGCAATTCGCCGAGGGCTTCGCGCATCTTGGTGGCGGCCTTGCGCTGCGTGTTCTGCAGGTCGCGGACCGCGGACTGCATACCCTGCTCCAGGCGTTTGAGGTCCTGAATCTCGCCTTCTTTTTCGCCGGCGAGCTGACCAGCCTGCTCGCGCGTCATGCCCTGACTTTGCGGGCCGAACGCCTTGCGCATCTGGCCTTCGAAGGCCTGCTGGCGGCGCGCCAGATCTTCGGCCTGGCGAGCCAGGTCTTCCACCTGGTTGGTGGATTCCTTGCTGCGCATACCGGAGAGCATCTGCTCGGCCTCTTTCAAACGCTCCGCCGCGCGGCGGGCCTGCGCCTCGCCCTGCGGGGTTCCCGCCTGCTGGGATGAAGCGGCGCCGCGCATGTCGTCCATGGCCTGATTCAGACGGTCGAGCATCTGGCGCATCTGTTCCGGACTGGCGCCGCGAACGCTGTTCTGCTGCTGCTGTTGTTGCAGCGCGCGTTGCTGCGCCGATTGCGGCTGTCCCTGTTGTTGGCCCTGTTGGCCGCGCCCGGCCTGCGGCTGGCCTTGTTGGCCGCCCTGCTGACCTTGCTGGCCCTGTTGTCCTTGCTGACCCTGCTGACCTTGTTGGCCCTGTTGTCCTTGCTGACCTTGTTGACCTTGTTGACCCTGCTGGCCTTGTTGGTCTTGCTGGTTGCGGCTCAACTGCTGGCTCTGATTGCCCTTGGTCATCTCTTCCAGTTGCCGCTGCAACTGCTCGGCTTCGCGGCGCAGCATCTCCTGCTGCCAACGCTGCTGCGAGGTTTGCTGTTGTCCCTTTTTCTGTTGGTCGGCCAGTTCCTGCTGCCGCCTCGACAGTTGTTGCAGCTTTTGCAGCGCCTCATCGATCTGTTGTTGCTGCTGCTGTTGCTGGCTGGACGATTGCGACTTATTGCTCTCGTACTGATTCTTCTCGGTGTCGAGCTCGAGATCGAAGAGGCCTTCCATGTCGCGCGCGCCGGCGCCACCACCGCCGCCACCGCCGCCGCCATTGCGCTGGTTGCCGAACGCCACCTGGATATCGCGCGACGTGGCCTCGGCGCGCATCAGGTATTGCAGCGCCTTCTGCTCGGGCGGCAGCGCGTCCTGCCACCTGGCGCCCTTCAACTTCTCCGAGGCGGGCCCCATGGCCTCCACCGCGGTTTCCATATCCTTGACGAAGCTCTTGAAGGAATCGCCGGCATCGGTCAACTGCCGGGCCTTCATGCGGTCGGCCAGCGACTTGGCCTGATCGCGCAGTTTGCTCTGCACGCTGGCCAGGAACGCGGCGTTTTCGGCGTCGGTGCCCTTGGCGCCCGCGCCCTTGAGCTGATTCCAGGTGGCCGCGATGATTTCCTTCTGCCGTTTGGAAATCTGGTTCTGATCGTCTTCGCCGCCGCCACCGCCGCCACCGTCGCCGCCCGCCTGCTGGGATTGCGTATAGTTGCGCTCGAACGGCTGCACTTCGATGAAGTAGATATCGGTGCTGGTCTTGCTGCGCGCGTCTTTGGCCACCGCGTACATACTCACCACATCGCCCGGTTCCACTTTGAAATCTTCCAGTGCGATGGTGCTGGCGCCGGTGGCAGTCTTGCCGCCCGCCGCCATGGCGACGGTCTTTTCCGGCGCGCCATTCACGGAGTAATGCAGCTCGACGTTCTTCAGGCCGAAATCGTCCTTGGCCTCCACCTGCACGGTGACTTCTTCGATGGGCGACGCCTTGAAATCGCGCCCCGGCCGGGTCATCTTGATCTCCGGCGGCTTGTCGCGCTGCGCCTCGATGAAGTAATCCTCGCTAAGGCGCACGTCTTCGCCGCCTTCCAGGGCCGCGATGTGAAACTGGCCGTCCTGGAGGATGGGCACGGTAGCCATTAAGATGCCGTCGGGCCCATTGCGCAGGGTCAGTTTGGAGCCATCGTCCATCATGAGGATGCCAGAGGCCAGCGGCTTGTCGGTGGTGATGGCCACATCGGCCCTGGTGCCTTCCACGGCGCGCAGATCGCCGCCCGGATCTTCCACTTCATCCTTCAGGCCCAGGTACGAAGGGTAGTGATAGGTCACGCGAATTTTCTTGATGCCGGGCAGATCCACCACGCTCAGCTTATACGTGCCGCTCTTCACGCCGCCGGCCTCGACGTAGTATTCCAGGTTCTCCGGCACGCCGGCGATGAGGAACTGGTAGGCCGTGCCGCCAGGTTCCGTTCCCATCTCCGCCTGCTCCCACTGCGAGGCGCTGGAGTACTTGGCGAAGAAGCGCACCTTGGGCGCGGAGAAGCCGGTGAGGTGGGCGGTGATCAACTGGTCGCTGCGTTTGCGGACGGTGCGGTTGCCCGGATCCACCAGGATGGAATAGAACGGTTTGCTAACGCCCTTGGGCAGCCCCGCCCACAACAGCGACGTGCCGTAGCCCATGTAGCCCGGCGTGGATGCCAACCAGATGAGCGCCAGCGCGGCAGCCACGGCGGCCGAGGAGAAGCTGTAGATCCACGCGCTCTTGGCCACGTCCTTGGGCTCGGCCTGCCGGGCTACGCGGAGCGTGTCGTCAGCCAGCAGTGCCAGGAACGGATCCCCCGGATTTGTTTCGATACGCTCGGTGAAGGTCAGCAGGCGTTCTTCGAACTGCGGATACCGCGCTTCCGCGCGGCGCGCCGCATTGCGCTGGTTGAGACGGATTACGGGTAGGATGAGCGCCGCCGCGATGGCGAAGGCCAAGCCAAGGAACAGGAAAACGCGTGCGCCGACAACGCTCCCATTGGAAAAAGCGAACTGGTTGATGACCAGCACCGCCAGGATGGTGAGCCCTAGCGCACAGCCGACCGTCACCGCGATGCCGCGCGTCAGTGCGATCAGACGAAGCCGCCGTTCGATGGCTCCCAGATACTCGCTCAAGCGATCCAAAGGTTTCATACCGCCGCCTCTTTATCGACCGAAAGATGTTGATTCCCCAGCCAGGATTCGACCAATGCCAACAACAGCACCGCCAGCATCACATACCACCATAATGACACGGGTTTTTGTTCGTCGCCGGTGGTGCTTGCTCCGTCCGCCGTCCCTTGGGCCGTATTCTGCCACAAAGTGAGGCTGTCCCCGGTGACCGGCGTCAAATCGCTCTCATGCCGGTCGGCATTCACCGCCACCAGTTCGTTGCGCCCGTTGGGCCGGCGGATATCGTAGAAGCCGGCCATGGTGAACTGAATGTTCTGCGCGCGGGTGGCCTCATCGAGCGAGAGCGCGCGCTCTCCCTTGGGGTCCAGCACGTCCACCGCGGCGCCCTTTTCCTTGGAATCGCGCAGTTCGGCGAACCCGCCCACCAGCACCGAGGCCGGGCCGGCATCCAGGCGTCCCAGATAGCGCGCCGTCTGTTCGATGAACGGCACGAAGGAGGCGTGGATGGGAAAATCGTTGGCCACGTTGTCGAAGGCGGAAGCGAAAACCAGCACGTGGCCTTCGCCCAGTTGAGTATCCAGCAGCAACGGCGTCTGGTCGCTGAGTCTGGCCGCCACGCGCGCATTGCCCGGGGCCACATGAATCGCCTGGTAGAACTTGACGCCTTCCCAGCGATCGTCTTTCAAAATTGAAGGATGCGAGGCATCCAGCCACGCCGCGGTCTGGAAGCGCTCGCCCTCGCGGCCCGCGTAGCGCGCCTCCTGAATGGCGTCGCCAGAGACCGGCACCTTGCCGCGGCCCACCGAGAGGTGTCCCAGCACGATCCACACGCTGCCGCCAGAGCGCACATAATCGCGCAGCGTGTTTTCGAAGTTGGGGGGAAGGGCGCCGATATCGCTCAGCACGACGAAGGCGTACTTGCCCGGCGCCACGTTGGCCACCTGATCCACTGTGGCCGGATCGATCTCGAAGGCCGATTGGCCCGCCGCATCGAGCGCCGCCTTGAAGAACAGCAGTCCGCGGCTGCCGGCCGATTCCTGGACGAACAGCGCATGGCGCGGGTCGCTGCGTTCCACCGAAAAATAGAAGCTGTCGTCGGCCGCCAGCGTGTCCGCCGTATCGATGCGCACTTCGCCCTTATTGCGCCCGTAAGGCACATCGAGCGAGAGGAATTCGACGGTGGCGCGCCCGTTCTCCGGCACGTCCACCTGCTTGGTCTCGAGCACGCGCCCGTTGAGCACGAGCGATACGCTGCGCGTCGCCTTCCGGTTGGCGAAGCCGGCCACGGTGGCCAGCACGCGCGTCTTCCTGGCATCGTATACGCGGCGCGGCGCCACCACGTTCTCCACCGTGAAGTTGGGCGTTTCCCTGGCGTCGATGCCGTGCGGATGGAGTTGCACCGCGGCGCTGAGGCGCAGATCGTTGAAGTTCGCCGGCCAGCCGCTCTGCTGCATGTCCGAGTAGAGTTCCACGGCGAGCGGCAGTTTCAGGGATTGCGCGATGGAGCGCAGCGACCGCGAAAGTTCCCCGTAGGAAGTGCGCGTGTCGCCCGGCTCGATGGCATCCACGGCGGCGTTCAGGGAGTTGTGGTCGTCGGTGACTTCGCTCATCACCTGCACGCGCGATCCGAAGGCCAGCACCTGGGCGCGTTGTCCCACGCGCAATCCGCCGATCGCCGATTTGGCCGCACTCTTGGCCTGCGAAAGCCGTGTCCCCGCGCGCATGCTGAGCGAATTGTCCACCGCCAGCACGGTGACTTCGCCGGAGCGCCTGGAGGCCAGCACGGTCTGCCGCACATAAGGATGCGCGAAGGCCAGCACGAGGAGCAACACCAGCAGGGCGCGCGCCGCGAACAGCACCAGGTAGCGCAGGCGGCGGTGCTTGATGGAACTCTGCGTCCGCTTCTCGAAGAACATCAGCGAACTGAACGGCAGAGGCGTGGTTTTATGTTTGCGCAACAGGTGCAGCCAGACCGGCAACCCGACGGCCGCCGCGCAGGCCAGGAACCATGGCGTAAAGAATCCCATCGATTTACAATCGCCCCTTGCGAACTTGCAGATACTCGCGCAGCCCCTCGTCCAGGGGCCGCCCGGTATCCATCAGGAAATAGTCCATGCCCACCCCTTTGGCTTTCGAACGGAGCGCTTCGATGTGAGCGTCGATCTTGTGCCGGTACTCGTTGTGCGCATACTCCGGCGACACTTCGAGCGATTTAGCGGTCTCTTCGAGATCGTAGAGGAGCACCGGTTCCTTGAACTTCGGCTTGATCTCCTGCGGGTCGAGGAGGTGGAAGAGGATGACTTCGTTGCCGTGGTAGCGCAACGGCTCGACGGTCTTGACGATGACCTCGGGATCCTCGTAGAAATCGCTCATGACGACCACGATGCCGCGGCGATGCAGGAAGTTCTGGAAATGCACGAACGGCTTGGAGAAATCGGTGTGCGTCCCCGGTTCGGCGTTCTCGATGGCGTGCAGCAGGCGGAAGAGTTGCCCCTGGCGGGTGGAAGGCGCGACGTAGTTTTTCACGTCCTCATCGAAGACGATCAGGCCGGCGGCATCGCGCTGGCCGTTGGCCATGTAGCACAGGGAGGCCGCCACGAAGCGCGCGTAATCGAGCTTGGTGACGCCGGCGGACCCGAACCCCATGGAGGCTGAGGTGTCGAGGAGGAGGAGGAGTTGGGAATTGGTCTCTCCCTTATAGCGCTTCAGAAAGCAGCGGTCGGTACGGGCGAAGACGTTCCAGTCGACGTGGCGGAGGTCATCGCCTTCGGCGTAAGCGCGGTACTCGGCGAACTCCTGGGAAAAACCAAAGTCCGGGGAGCGATGGAGACCGGCCACGAAGCCATCGACCACGGTCTTAGCCACCAGGTCGAGGCTGGAAATGGAGGCGAGCGTGGCGGGGTCTAGGAAGCGCTGTAGCATTAGCGGGTGTCCTTTGAGGCGAGGGCCTCGGTCGCTCGAGGGATGCTTCTTGACGCGGAGCCGCGGAGACGCGGAGAAAGACGCGGAGAAGACAAGAGAGGTTCGAACGCGGAGACAGCGGAGGTTTGTGGCTTTAGCGCGGGGCCTGCGTAGCGGTTGACGACTCGTTTCAAACCGTTTTTCAGAAACTGAACATTGAAGTTGATTAGCAGGCCGACTTTCTTGCTTGAGGTCTTCAAATAAGTCAGGAGTTGGGCTTGATGAATTGGGGCGAGTTCATCGATCGCTTTCAGTTCCACCACAACCGCGTCCTCCACCACCAGATCGAGTTTGTGCCCGCACTCCAGTTTGATGCCTTTGTAGCTGACCGGCAGATGTACCTGCCGTTCAAAACGAAGTCCGATCTGGCTCAACTCGTAACAAAGACACTCTTCATAGACCGACTCGAGTAACCCCGGCCCCAGAGTACGATGGACCTCGATGGCGCAGCCAATAATCTGATCCGTCAAAACGTTCTCGATGATGGTGCGAGTCTCCGCTGTCTCCGCGTTGTTAGATTTTGACTTGTCTGCCATCTCAAATGACTCCGCGTCTTTCTCCGCGTCTCCGCGGCTCCGCGTCAAATTCACAGCCTCGAATAACCACTACTCTCTCGGAGCCGGCTTCCATTCGAGTATCTTTTTCAAAATGTCATCCTGTTTCAGGTGATCCGACTCCGCATGGAAGTTCAACAGTATGCGATGCCGCAGCACCGGGATGTAGAGCGCACGGACGTCTTCGTAAGTCACGTGGTAGCGCCCCTTCATCAGCGCCCTCGCTTTGGCCGCCAGCACCAGGAACTGCGCCGCGCGCACGCTGCCGCCGTAGTTCACGTACTTCTTGACGAAGTCGGGAGAGTTTTCGTCGCTGGCGCGCGTCACGCGGACCATTTCCACCACGTAGCGCGATACGCTGGCGCCGATGGGCACCATACGGACCAACTGCTGGAAGTCCAGGATCTCGCTGGCATTGGTCACCGGGTCGGCGGTGCAGACCGTGGTCACCGTGGTCAAATCGACCACCGTCTGCTCTTCGTCGGCCGAGAGGTAGTCCAGAACCGTATTGAACAGGAAGCGATCCAACTGGGCTTCGGGCAGCGGGTAGGTGCCCTCCAGCTCGATGGGGTTCTGCGTGGCCAGCACGAAGAACGGGTTGGGCAGCGTGTACATGTTGCCGCGCACCGTACAACTGCGCTCCTGCATGGCTTCGAGCAGCGCGCTCTGCGTCTTGGGGGGCGTACGATTGATTTCGTCGGCCAGCAGGATGTTACCGAAGATGGGGCCCTGCACGAACGTCCAGGTGCGGCGTCCGGTGGTGGGGTCTTCCTCGATGATGTCCGTGCCGGTGATGTCGCTGGGCATCAGGTCGGGGGTAAACTGGATGCGTCTAAAAACCAGGCCCAGCGTCTGAGCCATGGTGCGCACCAGCAGGGTCTTGGCGGTGCCGGGGAGGCCGGTGATCAGACAGTGGCCGCCCACAAACAGGGCGATCATCACCTGATCCAGCACCTCCTCCTGGCCCACGATGACGCGGCGCACCTGCGTCACGATCTCGCTCCGCACCTGGCGAAAGCGCTCGATGCGCGCTTTGAGAACTTCCGGCTCCAACTCGGTCACTGTTGACATGTTTTGTCCGTTTCCCGTTCTTCACTGTTTCTTGACTGCGGTAGTGCTCAATTCTAACAAGAGCTTTTGCGCGGGGCGGAACCCCGGAGCCGCTTCCAGCGCGGCCAGCAATTCTTCGTTTGCCTGCTCGTCCTGTTTGTCGGCGTGATAGGCGCGGGCGAGATCGAAATGCGCCTGCGCGGGGTCCAGCGGATTGCGCGCCACTACGGCGGCAAATTCGCGGATCGCCCCCTTGACGTTGCCCTGGACCAGCCAGAGGCCCCCCAGGCTGCGATGCGCGGCGGCGTCCATGGGGTAGATAAAATTCAGCCGGTTCAACGCGTCGGCGGCTTCGGCGTTGCGGCCCGCCTCTTGCAGCGTCTTGGACAGCAGCTTCAACGATTCCGGCTCGCGCCCGCCGATTTTTTCGTAGAGCAACAACTCCGCGATGGCCGCCGGTTTGTCGCCCTTGGCCAGATACGCCGCGGCCAGCGTCTCATACACGCTGTGCTCTTCCACGTAGTCGGGATACATATCGCGGATCGCCGTGCCCTCCTTGATGACGCCATCCCAATCCTTGGCGGCGGACTTTTCCACCAGCGATTTCAGACTCTTTTTCCACTCGTCGAAATGGTCCACGCTATTCTTGGTGTCGGCCTCGATGTAAGCCAGGAAGCGCTTGTCGAACTCCTCCGGCTCGATCTTCAGTTCCTTGCGCACCACGGCGGACGTCTCTTCGCCGGCGCCGAAATCGTGCAACATGGCCAGCAGCGTGTCCCAGCCGAACTTTTCGTTGATGTAATCGCAGATGCGGCCGGCCTGGAAATAGCTCACGATGACCTGCGCCGGCGCCGTCGGGTGGATAAATCCGCGATCCAGTTCGGCCACGGGCAGCAGCTTCTTATTCTTGATGGCGCCGATCACGTCCGGACTCAGCCGGTCGCCCCAATCCGGCGAGATGGCGGTCTCTTCGTGGACGGCGAGCCCCTCGGTGAACCAGCGTGGCACGCGATGCCCGGTGGCGGTGAGCGTGTACACATGGCTCATTTCGTGCCACAGCGTGGACGCCCAATGGAAGGTCCCGGGCTTGCGTCCCGAGGGGCTGTCCAT
>CABDXZ010000098.1_pt1 | contig 10897 bp, 6 predicted proteins | sample 3421441 | NCBI WGS metagenome assembly CABDXZ01 (sample SAMEA5534336, study PRJEB31848) | metagenome | biome: tundra; feature: field; material: soil | place: USA | collected 2013-05 | depth 0.15 m | reverse complement strand
CAGGTCGAGTTGCTGCATGAAATCAGCAACATCGTCAGCTCCAATCTCTCGTTGGAGCAAATGCTCCAGGAGTTGATTGGGCTCGCGGTCGAGGTAACTCACTGTGATGCCTGCCTGGTGTATTTAGTGGACAGAAGCCGCAAGGAGATCGTACTTCGGGCATCCCAATTGCCCCACGCCAAGGAAATCGGCCATATCAAACTGAAGATGGGCGAAGGCATCACCGGATGGGTGGCCCAGAATAAGAGCGTCGTTGCTCTCGGCGCCGCCGCCGCCACCGATTCGCGTTTCAAGAGTTTCCAGAAGTTGCAGGAAGACACCTATCAGGCCTTCCTCTCCGTCCCCCTGATCAGCGCGGGCGAGTTGATCGGTGTCATCAACATTCATCACAAAGCGCAGCATGCGCACACGCAGGATGAAGTCGCCCTGGTGAGCTTCCTGGGCGAACAGATGGGCGGCGCCATCACCAGCAGTAAACTCGCCGAGCGAAGCGAGCGCGCCACCCGCCGTATGGAGGCGCTGGCCGGCCAGCCCGGCCAGCTCAACGAAACCAATTACCTCGACCGCATCCTGCAAACCATCGCCGAAATGGTCGCCGACAAGCTCGATTCGCCGGTCTGCTCCATCATGCTGGTCGATGAAGATCGCAAGGAACTGGTGATCAGCGCCGCGCGTTGCTCCTCGGAGGATTACCTCCACCGCATGCCGATCAAAATCGAGGACTCGCTCATCGGCCGCGTGGTGCGCGAAGGCCAGCCCATCATGATCCCCGACGTGCTCGAAGAGAAGCAGTACCGCTACCCGGAACTGGCGCGCAAAACCGGACTCTCCTCGCTGCTCGCCGTGCCCATGTTCACCCGCGATACGGTGATCGGCACCATCAACATCTATACGCGCGAGCCGCACCAGTTTGCCGAGGATGAAATCGATTTCGTCAAAGTCGTCGCCGGGCAGGCCGCCATCGCCATTGAAAATGCGCGCCTCATGTCGGAAACCCTGGAGGCCAAGCGCGCGCTTGAAACCCGCAAGGTGGTGGAACGCGCCAAAGGCATCATGCAACACAAGCTGGGCATCACCGAAGAAGATGCCTACCTGAAGTTGCGCAACGAAAGCCGCCGCCTGCGACGCCCCATGCGCGATCTGGCCGATGCCGTGATCCTCTCCGACGAGTTGGAAAAGCAGCGCAAGCCCACCGCCTGACGGTTTTGGTCTGGTTCATCTCTCACCCGGTCCAGGCATCGTCCTGGCCCGGGCTTTTTTCTGTAGTTCTCCTCCGCGCTCTCCGCGTCTCCGCGTCAAATCGACCCCTTCGCTCTCCACAAACTCACGCAAAAAGGGCCGCCCCTTGCGGAGCGGCCCCTTCGCACCCAAGCGCCTCGTCCTAGAAGAAGAAGCGCATCCCCAACTGCATCATCCGCGAGAAGTTCACCTGCGAGGTGATCCGTCCGAACGAACTGCTGCCGAACGACGTGTTGGGCGCCGCGAACATCGGCGTGTTGAAGGCATTCAGCGCCTCCGCCCGGAACTGCCCCTTGAACTTCTCCACGATCGAGAAGTTCTTGAAGATCGACACGTCCCAGTTGGCCTGCCCGGGGCCTCGCATGTCGAGCGTCCGCGCAATGTTGCCGAATGTGCCCCGCGGTGCGGTCGAAAACGCCGCGGCGTTGATGTAGCTGGTCAGCCGGCTTTCCAGGCTGCCGCTCGTCACCGGCGAGACTCCGGTGGCATTGGGGCGCTGGCTGGCGTAGCCGAACACCGAGTTGTTGTTGGTGCTCTGCGCGATCTGCATCGGGAAGCCCGATTGGTACACGCTGATGGCGTTGACGCTCCAGCCGCCCACCGCGTAATCCAGCGCCTTGCTGCTGCTCAGCATCTTCTTGCCCTTGCCAAATGGTAGCTCGAACGTGAAGCCCGTCGACCAGCGCAGCGGTGTGTCCACATTCGCCAGACTGTATTCCGAACCCATGTCGTACGGGTTCTGCGGGCCGTTGTTGCCGGCGTTCAGGAAGTTGCCCGCGCCGCCCGAGCTCGCGTCGTGGTTGCGCGACCAGGTCAGCGAAGAGAGCAACGTCATTCCCATGCTCATGCGCTTCTGCGCCTTGGCCACCAGCGAATCGTAGCGCGCATGGCTGGAATCGTTGAACTGCAGGTTGATCGCGCTGAAGGTGGGGTAGGGCAGCAGCAACTGCACCTGGCTCACCGTCGCCGCGCCGATCACGCCCGCGCCGCCCTTGTTGTAGAACGGGTTGGCCACCGTCGCCGTGAGCGCCGAGCCCTGCGAGAGCAGCGCGGGGTTCAAAGCGTTGATGTTGATGTTGGCCGTCGCCTGCGTCAGGTGAGTGGAGTGCGACCCCACATAGGCCACTTCAACGGCCACGCCGAATGGCAACTCGCGCTGCACGTCGAACGAATATTGCTGCACGCGCGGCGACCGCGCATTCTGGTCGATGATCGAGAGGCTCTGTCCGATGCCGGTCAGATCGCCCAACGTGCTTCCGGTCGGCTTGGCGAGCCCGCCGGGGAACGGGTTGTTGAGAAAGTTGGCCGGAGTGGCATTGCCGTCGTTGCTGGCTACGTAGGTCGAGGTCGCCGTGTATCCCGGTGGGTTGTACGGCGTGCCGATGGCGAACTGCGGCGCCCAGTACATGCCGTAACCGCCGCGGATGGTCGTCTTCGGCGCTACCTGCCAGGCCATGCCGATGCGCGGCGCCATCTTGTTCATGTTCGGATTCATCACGTGGATGCTGTTGCCATTGACACCGGCAAATTCGATCACGCCCTTGGGCAGAATGCCCGTCACATTCGCCGCCAGCGGATTTACGGTGTTGGTATTGAACCCGACCACCATGGAGTTGTTCTTTTCCTGCAAACCGTACTCCCGCTCCCAGCGCATCCCCACGTTCACGGTCAGCGATTTGGTGATGCGGATGTCGTCCTGGAAATAAGCGCCGTAGTAATCGGCGTACTCGTAGAGCTTGGTGGGAATGTATCCGGTGCCCGCCGAAGGCGTGCCCAGCAGCATGTCGGCCATGTCCGCGCCGGTGCCCGATACCGCGGTCAGCGGCGTGGAGCGCGTGAACACGCCGTTAAAGGTGAACGCGCCGGCGCTGTTGGCGAAATCGTTGCCGTCGTCATGAATCCGCCGGTAATCGAACCCGCCCTTGAGGTTGTGGCGGCCCTGATACTTGGAAAGGTTCGCCGAGAAGTTCTTGGAATGGTGCACGTAGTAGAAATTGTTGTTCGTCCCCAGGCTGTATTGCGAGGTCATGGTGACGTTGGGGAACGTGGGCGAGGCAATGGCCGCCACGTAACTCGGGTCGAAGCCCAGGCTCGCCAGATTGTAGCCCTGGCTCACCTGGTAGCCGTAGTTCGGGAAACGGTTGAAGCCGTAGCGCACGCTCAGCACGGTGGTCGGCGTGATGGTCAGGATGTTGTTGAACTGCGTGGTGTCCACCCTGCGATTCAACAGCCATTGGTCGGGTGAGGACACGGTGTTGAACCATTTGTTGCCCGGTTCCAGCGAGAAGTAGCGCAGGTAGCTCAGGCTGGCGCGCCACCACTTGGTGACTTCGTGATCCAGCTTCGCCGTCTTCTGCGAGGCGCGCGCCGGCAATAGCGCCGCCTGCGTCAGATTGGGCGCCCCGTAGAAAGCGGAGGCGGTCTGCGGATTGACGTAGGTGGCCGCGATTGCCAGACCCACCGGATTCAATCGGTTATTGGGAATCACGTTGCCGGCGAACGGCTGCCGGGTGCAGGTGCTTCCCGCGCAGACAGTGCTCTGCGGATCGTAGATCACGTTGAGCGCGCCGCCCGGGGTTTTGCTCTGCGAGAAATCTCCCATGCGTTCCAGCGCCGTCGGCGCCGTGAACTGCGAGGTGTTCGACTGCGTATCGTCGTAGCCTTCCCAGGCCAGCCAGAAGAACGTCCGGTTCTTGCCGTTGTAGAGTTTGGGGATGCGCACCGGGCCGCCGAAGCTGGCGCCAAAGGTGCGGTTCGGCTGTGGAGGCAGCGGAATGCCGGCCGCGTTGTTGAAGAAGTTGTTGGCCGCCCAACTGGTCTGCCGCATGGTCCCGAACAGGCTGCCGTGCAGATCGTTGGTGCCCGATTTCAAATACGTGTTGAACATCCCGCCGCCGGTGCGCGCCATTTCCGCGTCGTAAGTATTGGACTGGACCTTGACCTGTTCCACCGCTTCCAGCGTCGGAATGATGATCGCCCGGTTGGCGGCGTCGGTGATCGGAATGCCGTCCAGCAGGTAATTGTTGCCGCGCACCGGACCGCCCGCGATGGAGATTTGCGAAGATCCGCTCTGGTCTTCCATGCGGTTGTAGTGCGGGTCGCCTACCGGCGTCACGTTCTGCGCCAGCTTCGACATCATGAACGGATTGCGCCCCAGGTTGGGCAGATCCACCAATTGCTGGCGGTCGAGCACCTGTCCCTGCGAAGCGTTGGAAGTTTCAATCAGCGGGACCTCCTCGGTCACCTGCACGCTTTCGCTGACCGAGCCGATTTCCATCTTGAGATCGAGCGAGACGGTCTCCTGGGTGGCCACAATCACGTGTTTGCGCTCGAACTTTTTGAAGCCCGGCGCCTCGGCTACCACCGTGTAGGTGGCCGGCACCACCTGGCTGAAGCTGAAGCCTTCGGCCGCGGAAATGGTCGCCCGCTGCCCGCCGCCGGCCTCGTCCACCAGCGTCACCTTGACGTCTCCGATCGACTTGCCGGAAGCGTCGAGCACTGTGCCGCGAAGCGCCCCCAGATACGATTGGCTCCATGATGCAACCGCCAACAGCGCGGCGCAGAAAATAGTCTTCGCTGTCATATACACCTCTCCCCTGAAGTTTTTGAACCAGCCCGTTACGACGTGGTCAATCTACCTGTAAATCCGGAACTCGCGACTCCGGCCGCACCCAGCGCACATATACGAACTTCAGCCCGTAGACCGAGCACCCGATGGCTACCGCCAGTACCGCGTTGACGGCCAACACCGACACCGCCGTGGCGAGGAATGCCGCCGCATCCACGCGGCTCATTTTCGGCAGCCGCCGCCACGTGCTCCAATCCAGCAGGCAGAGCCCCATCCATGCCGTGACCCCCGCCAGCGCGGGCAGCGGGATGTGCGACACGGCGCCAGAGCCCAACCACAGAATCGCGCCCAGCACCGCGGCGTGCACCAGATTTGCCACCCTCGTGGTGCCGCCGCAGCGGACCACCGCCAGACTCCGCGCCGGAATGCCGACGCTGAGCGGCGCCCCAAACACGCCGGCGCAGAGATTGGCGATCCCGTAGGCTCCCAGTTCCGCGTCCGCGTCGGACGCCCTCGCACGCTTGTGCCGCCCGCGGAAATGCTCCACCACGCGCGATGTAATCAGGATGTTCACGCTGGAAACGAACGCCAGGCCGAACGCCGACGGCAACACCGTGAGCACGTCCCGCGGGCTCCACGAAAATCCCGCGAACGGTGGTATCGTCCCGGGCGTAGCCCCGATCTCCCTTTCGTGAAATCCCAAGAGACGCGCCACCACGATCGCCGTTACCACACCCACCAACGGCGCCGGCGCGCGCGGCGATAAGCGCGCGGCCAGCGTAGCCGCCGCCATCACCATCACCCCGAGCAGCAGCGGAGCCAGACGCACCCCGCCCAACCGCTCCACTAGTCCCGCCGCTTGCAGCAGCGTAGACCCCGCCGACCGCGTCGCCGCCGAATCCACCCCCAGAATAATGTCCATCTGCGAGATCAGCATCATGCCGCCGATCCCGCAGGAAAACCCCGTCACCACAGCGTGCGGCACCCGCGTGATATGCCTCCCCAGGCGCATCACGCAAAACCCCATCATGATCACACTCGCGACAATCGAAACCTTCGCCGCGCCCCCCACACCCTGGCTCCGCACCGCCAGCGCGATGAACGGAACCGTGGCGCTCGCCGTGCCCCCTATCAGCACGGGATTGCGCCCTAACGCCGCGATGATGGGAGCCGTCAAAATCGACGTGAAGACCCCCAATACCGGCGGCAAACCCATCAGCGACGCCATGGCCAGACCGTAGGGCAGCGCGATCAACGCCGCGATTACGCCGCCCGAGAGGTCGCCGAAGAATCCGGCCCATCCGTATCCCAGCGCGCGTCCCAATCTTCTGCGCGCGAACTGTCTCACGCCATCACCTTGAGGAACGCCGTCTTGAACTTATTCATCTCCTCCTGCGTGCCCACCGACACCCGCACGTGGTTCGGCATGCTCGGCCACACCCGCCCCACGTAGATCTTCTCTTTCATCAGGGCGTCGATGATCTGCCGCCCCGGCTGCCGCACGTTCACCATGAACTTATTCGATACCGACGGGATGTACTCGAAACCATGTTGGTCGAGAAAGCCCAGCACGTCCTGGCGCACGTCGCCGATGATCTTGCGCCGCTCCCTCACCAGCGTCTTCGATTTCAGACTCGCCGTCGCCGCCACCATCCCGGTAACCGGCAATGCTCCCGATGTCCACGGCCGGATCTTCTCCAACAGGTCGGGACGCCCGATCGCCGCGCCCGCGCGCAGGCCGGCCATGCCGTAAATCTTGGAAAATGTCCGCAGGATGACGATGTCCTTGTCCTGGGCCACCAGGTCCGAGCACATGGGCGCTCCGGCGATGTGTATGTAGGCTTCATCCAGCAGCAGAACGCTGCCTTTGGGCTTGTTGGCCAGCAGCCACTCGATCTCGGCCTTCGGCGTCAGCGTCCCGGTCGGGTTGTTAGGGTTACAGATGTAAATTAATCCCGCATCCTCGCTCGCCGCCGCCATTTTCTTCACATCGTGCGCGTAACCGGCGGTCAACGGCACGCGGATCACCTTCGTGCCGATATACTGCGCGGCGCGCTCCGGCGCCTCGTACCCCGGGTCGGCGGTGACGAACGGCCTGCTGGGCGAAGTGAACCCCAGCACCGCCTGATGCAGCGGCGCGCTGGACCCCGCGTAGGGTTGTACGTAAGCCGGCTTCAATCCCTCCTGTTCGGCCAGCAGTTCCTGGAAGCCGAAGGTTTCCTCGTAGAGGTATCTGCCTCCGTCCCTGGCTACCTTGTGGATGGCCGCCAGCGCTTCTTCGCACGGCCCCAGCGGGTTTTCATTGGCATTGATCTTCACCGCATCGGCGGGCATTGGTCCGCGGATGGCGGAGAGCTGCGCCATCGCCGGTTCGTTGTAGAACGGCAGGGCTGCGCCCGCCGTGATCATCGCGGCCAGCCGCCCGAAATTCCGGCGCGAGAAGCCGCGTTTCACAAAATCGTCCTTCTGCTGCCGATTCAGACACACGTTCATGAGTACACCTTTCGAGCGACGCAGGTATTGCTCCTGCGCGCTGGCGGTTAGGATGTGTGGATCTTGAGGTTTCCCGTTCGCCCTACAGGATTCCAGTTTCGTTATCGTGCCGAACATTGGCACCGCTCGAAACCTGGAGCGAACGTCGCGCGCGGCGGCGCTGACGATTGTGATTAGATGAAGATTACCAGAGACTGACGGCGCTGTCGAATCAATTTATCTTATTGGAAAGATTATCTAGCGGGCGTGGATTCGTTCCACATCTTCGGCTTCGAGCCGGAGTTCCGGCGCGATCAACTGGCTTCCTGAGAGCGCCGTCCTGGCCACCCCGGCGTGCCCGTGCGCTCCCGATTTCGCAAGGATGTGCACCACCTCGTGCGCCAGCACCCGTCCCAGCGCGCGCCCCAGCAGCACATCGGCGTTGCCAAAATCGCCGCCCGACATGGCCGACCGGACCGCGGACGTCACCTTATCGCAGGCCACCTCGCTGAAAGGTTGCACCACGCCATCGGTAGAGTAGGTGAAGGCCATGGGTCCGCGCTCGTCGTACAGATATCCCACCGGATCCAGCACGCACTTGCCGGTGAAGCGCACCACCACCAGGTCGGTGAGCGTTTCCTCGGAAGCCTGGCCGCGCGAACGGAAATCGAAGCGCAGCGCGGTGTCCTTCATGATGCCCGCAAATTCCCGCTTCATTTCCGCCACGGATGGTTCAGACCGCGGTCCCTGGAAATCCAGCACGATCGTGATCCCCTCGCCAAAGGCCGAGGGCACGGCCAAACACGCAAACGCGCAAAACCAAACGAGGCGCATAGTGGAAGCAACAGAGCTTCGCCCCGAATTGTATCAAACGGCGGCCGCCGAGGCGAGGGCCCTTCCGCGATGCCCGCGCACGATCGCGACTCCCGTCACCACCGCGCACGCCAGCATGACGATGCGCACGTACACCGCGTAATGCAACGGCGGATCGCCCAGAATCTGCCGCAGCAGTCCGAATCCGGCGCTGGTCGTGCAAAATCCGAAGTACAGGCGCTCGCGCCAATTGCCCGCCATCGCGGTGAGCGCCGCCAGCGCCAGGCTGACCGCCACATAGACTCCTGCCAGAATCCACGCGGAGGTGGGCGATGCCCTCCCCAGAGGGCGCACCACGGTGATCGCGCCATAGAGCGCGATCCCCAGGAACGCCACCGAGTGGACCAGCGCCACGATGGCGCGCTTCCGGTTGGTCAGGATGACGTAGCGATGCATGGAAACTGTTCAACACAGCCTGTTCAACACAGCCAGTTCAACACACGTGGATGCGGATCTCCAAATCGCCGTACTTGTGCTCGCGCGGCGTGAACCGTTCGCACCCGAGGTGCGCGGTTCCGGGTTTCCCGGCGCCCTGCAAGGATTGCGGGGCGGAGATCGGGCAAGGGCGCCATTACCGCGCCAGCTTACCGCGCCAGCCGCGCCGCTATGGCCTGCGCCAGGCTGACGAGCACCCGCTCGGTCTGCGGCGTATCCTGGTAGGCCGTCAGGCGAACGAAGAAAGGGCCGCGGCGAAACGTCAGGCTCTGACCATAGCTCCGGCCCGCATCGCCGATTTCCACGGGGCGGCTTCCGGCGGACGGCTCGGATTCGAAGATCGACGCGGCCCCGCGCGGCGCTTCCATCAGGTGGATATCGGCGACGGCCTCCAGGGTGTCGCCATAGCGGTAGTTCGCCGTGAGCGTGCGGCGGACCCCGGCACGCAGATACCGCTCGGCGTCGCCATCCACATATTTCCAGAGATCGGCGGCTTCAAAGGAACGCTCTTTCCCCGCCTTCGTCCATCCGGGCACGTCGCCGCTCTCCGGGAACCAGGACGCAGGTTTGGCCGCTCGTCTCATCAGGAGTTGGTTGGTCTTGGACCGGCTTTCGCCGGCGCTGGTGACATACACCGCCGGACGGTCCCGTACCGGGCACGCAAACTCACATGCGCCACAGCCGACGCAGTGCTCGGGATCGACGTAGGGCTGCCGGACCCGCCTGGTGTTCCCGGTGGCATCGGTCACCTCGGCCGATTGCAGGTAGACGGCCTTGGGCGAGGTGGGGCACCACTCCTCGCACACAATGCAGTCGGTGGCCATGGCCCAAGGCAGACATCGGCCGCGGTCGTAGAAGGCGGTGCCGAGACGGATCGGCGGGATGTCCGCGCCGGGCGCGGAGGGCGCCCCGGTCCAGGCTTTCTCCTTTGACGTAAACTCCCGGATCGCGCCGGTGGGGCATACCTCGCCGCACAGGGTACAACTGGGCTCGCAATATCCCACCCGCGGTACCAGCACGGGAGTCCAGATGCCCTCCCACCCGGCTTCGGTCAGTGCCGGATGCAGTGCGTTATTCGGGCACACCTTCATGCACTCGCCGCAGCGGATACAACGCGCCAGAAACGGCTTCTCGTCCAACGCCGCCGGGGGCCGGATCAGCCGCTCGTGCGGTTCCGCGGTCAGGCCGGTATTGGCGCGCAACAGGGGAAGCGTGACGGCGCCGGCTGCCAACCCGGTCAGCACCTTGCGCCGCTGGAGGTCGGCGCCCTCGATGGCGCCAGGCCCTTGAACCGGTGGAAAAAAGCGGAATTGAATCCCGCCGTCCGGGCAATCGCCGACGCAGTTCATGCACAGCACGCATTCGGCTTTACGCCACGGTACACCGGGGATGGGATCGTCCCCGCCCTGGCAATGAAGCAGGCAGCGGTTGCAATCCGCGCAATGGGCCTCGTGTTTCCGCAGACCCAGAATGGACCAGCGCGAGGCCAGTCCCAACAGGGCTCCCAGCGGGCACAACGCGCGGCACCATAAGCGTGTAATAAGCAGGTTGAGCGCCAGGATGACGATAAAGATCGCGCCGATCGGGAAACCCTGTCGGAAATACGCTTGCTTAAAGCTACTAACCGCGGTGGCCGGCAGCGCGTAGTTCGATGACGGCAGAATGGAGAGCGCAAACGATCGTACAGATAGGGCGATGGGGTCAAGAAGTCCGACCAGCGCGCTGCCCAGGAAAGCCGCCACCAGCAAGGCGAAGAGCAGATAGTATTTGAAGGCCTGCCATGGTTTGTAGCGGTTGGAGGCTATGCGTTGCCGGCCCAGTTTTCTTTCCGACCGGATGTTACTAACCAGGTGGTGCAATGTCCCGAGCGGGCAAATCCAGCCACAGAAAAATCGTCCCAGGAACATCGTCGGGATGACGATCGCCAGGCTCCAGAGCAACCCGCGATAGAGCGCGTGCGTGGCCAGCGCATTGGCGATGGCGATCAGAGGGTCGGTTTCCAGAAAGTAGTTGCGATATCCGGTAAGACAAAGAAGGACCAGGAAGAGTCCGAGAAAAAGGGCCTGCGACAGCCGGCGCAGCCTGGGAAGGGTCAACCCTCTCCGAATACCCGCGGTCATTTGATGGCGACTCTGCGCCGGCTCAGCACGGGCTTGCCGTTCCCCGCGTCGGCTTTGGCCTGCAGGAGGAAGTCGCCCGGCGTGTGGGGCACGTCGAGATCGATGTAGAGTGTCGTCTGCCCCAGGCTGCCCACCTGGAAAGGCGCCTGCGCGCGCGCCGCCTCGCCGCCGCTGGCGGACAACAGCGATA
>CABDXZ010000062.1_pt1 | contig 11324 bp, 9 predicted proteins | sample 3421441 | NCBI WGS metagenome assembly CABDXZ01 (sample SAMEA5534336, study PRJEB31848) | metagenome | biome: tundra; feature: field; material: soil | place: USA | collected 2013-05 | depth 0.15 m | reverse complement strand
TACCCTCTGGGTCGGGAGCGGTTTCCCGACGCGCGCCTTAGGCCTTCGTCAGGAAAATCGGCAGGCCGACTTTTCGATCGTAGATGGGGCGGTAACGCTCGGTGTTGTACATGGTGGCCACTTCCACCCGGCGCGGTCCCAGTTTGGGATCGGGAATCCCCACCATCCGGTAACAGCCGTTGGAGATGGCCGTCATGAGGCCACGCTCGCCTTTGGCGATGGCGTCCAGCGCCATCCCGGCGAAGGTGGAAGCCACCATGCGGTCCACGAAATCGGCGCTTCCGGAGCGCAGATCGTAGGTCAGGTCGCTGACGATGGTTTCCTCCCCGGTGGCGGTCTTGATTTCGTTGCTCAGGTCTTCGGCCACGGACATCTTCTTGCGATGTCCGAAGGCGTCGGCTTCGCCGTATTCCTTCACGGTGTAGCCTTCCCACTCGGCGCCCTCGCTGAGCACGGCCAGCGAGTAGTTGCTCGGGTTGTTTTTCTTGTCGGTGACCAGCAGATCGATCAGCTTGTGCAGATCCACCTTGTACTCCGGAATGCAGCACCGCACGCTGGTGACGTACGCGGTGTAGAGCGCGGTGTAGCCGGCGTCGCGGCCGAATACGCGAAACAGGCCGACGCGCTCGTGGGAGCCAACCGTCGTGCGCTGACGCTCAATGGCGTCCATGGCGCGCGTGATGGCGGTGGAGAACCCGATGCAATACTCGGTGTTCTGCACGTCGTTATCCATGGTCTTCGGGACGGCGATCACGTTGAAGCCCTGCCGGTCGAGTTCCGCGGCATAACTCAAGGTGTCGTCGCCGCCGATAGCGATCAGGTAATCCAGGTTGAGCGTCTCGATGTTCTTGAGCACCGCTTTGGTCACGTCGAAGACCTTGGATGTCACGCCCTTCTTGGTGGACTCTTTGATCGGGAATTCCTGGCCTTCGAGCACCGGGGGCAGTTTCTTCATCTTGGACGGGTTGGTGCGCGAACTGTGCAGATAGGTGCCCCCCGTGCGGTCGATGGTGCGGGTGTTCTCGCGATTCAGCGGCAGCACGTAGCGGGTGCGGCTCGCCGGATCCTGCAGGTTGACGTGCGTCAGACCTTCCCAGCCGCGGCGAATTCCAATCACCTCGCAGCCGATTTCACTTCCACCGTACACCACCGTCTTAATCACGGAATTCAGTCCCGGAACGTCGCCGCCGCCCGTGAGAATACCGATACGCTTCGCAGCCATGATTGCTCCTCTTCTTCGATAAGGTTATCTTGCAGATTGGAAAATCTCATTATAAGGGATGGCTTGCCATTGCGCGCGCCGAACCGGTATGCTCAGGCTCTGCCCGTGCGCGGCGTTTTCACCGGCGTGGCTGTCTCGCACGATGGCGGGGTAGTATGACGGAGGGGAACTTTCGTGAAAACCTTGCGTCTTGCGGCACTGCCGCTACTGTTGGCGGCGAATGCGTTCGCGGCCGATACCGCCCTCGACCGCTACGTGAAGAAGGCGGATGCCTCGTACAAGTATGAGGTGGTGAGTACGACTCGCGGCGAGGGGTACACCACCTACGTGATCGACCTGACTTCGCAGACGTGGCGGCAGCCCTCGGAAGTGGACCGCACGGTCTGGAAACACTGGCTCATGGTGGTCAAGCCGCAGCGCGTCGTGGGCGCCACCGGTTTCCTGTTCATCACGGGCGGCTCCACCAAAGACAAGGCGCCGGCGCGGGCGGGTCAATCCTCTGTGGAGAACGCGCTCACCACGCACTCCGTGGTCGCCGAACTTCAGGATGTGCCCAACGAGCCCGTGCAGTTTGCGGACGAGTCGCACACGCGCTCCGAAGACGGCATCATCGCCTACACGTGGATGAAGTACCTCAGGACCGGCGATGAAACCTGGCCGTTGCGGCTACCCATGACCAAGGCGGCGGTGCGTGCCATGGACACCATCACGGCGCTTATGGCGACTCCCGAGGCGGGCGGCGTGAAGGTGGAGAAGTTCGTGGTGTCGGGCGGATCGAAGCGCGGTTGGACCACCTGGACTCTGGCGGCGGTGGACCAACGCGTCGTGGCCATCGTACCAGCTTCGATCGACCTGCTGAATCTGGAAAAGTCCTTCGAGCACCACTTCCGCGTTTACGGGTTCTTCGCGCCCGCCGTGAAGGACTACGTGGAAGCGGGCTTCATGGACTGGGCCGGCACGCCCGAGTATCGCAAGCTGCTCGCTATCGTTGAACCCTATAGCTATCGCGAGCGCCTGACGATGCCCAAGTTCATGATCCAGGGGGCGGGGGACCAGTTCTTTCTGCCCGACTCCTCGCGCTTCTACTTCGACGATTTGAAAGGCGAGAAGTATCTGCGCTACATCCCCAATGCCGATCACGGTTTGAAGGGCACCGACGCGCTGGAGAGCAGCCTGGCGTTCTATCAGGCATTTCTCAACGGCACGCCGCGGCCGCAATTCACCTGGACCTTCGAAGCCGATGGCGGCATTCGCGTGATGACCAAGGATAAGCCAGCCGCCGTGAAATTGTGGCAGGCGACCAACCCGGACGCTCGCGATTTCCGCCTGATGACTATCGGACCGGCATACCGCGGGGAAGAGTTGCGGGAGCAGGGCGGCGGCGTCTATGTGGGACGCGTGCCCAGGCCGGAGAAAGGCTGGACGGCGTACTTCGTCGAACTGACCTGGCCGAGCGGCGGCAAGTATCCCTTCAAGTTCACCACCGCGGTGCGCGTGATCCCCGACACGGAGCCGTTTCCGCCCTACCAGCCAAAGCGCGAGGTTAAATAGTTATGGCAAAGCCGGTACTCAGAGGATTTAATCGGGGAATCATTCCCACGATCGCAGTTTTCAACAAAGCCCAGACTCCCCTGGGCTTCAAACTCAAAGACCTGGTCGCCGCGATGCAGGTCTATGTCGACGAACACGTGGCGCCGGTATGGGGGACGCCCGCGAAACTGGTCCACACCAGGGATTTCGTCAAGGGTGCGTGGGCGATGGTGTTCCTCGAAAAGGCCGATGAGCCGGGCGCTCTGGCGTATCACGACCTCACGCCGGACGGGCTGCCGGAGGCCAAGGTCTTCGTCAAGACCACGCTCGACAACCGGGAACTGGTGAGCGTTTCGGCGTCGCACGAACTGGTGGAGATGCTGGTGGATCCAGCCACCAACCTGATGACGACCGGACCCGATCCCAAGACGATCTATGCCTACGAAAGTGCGGATCCGGTGGAGGCGCTCGATTTCGAGGTGCGGAGAATGCGCATGAGCGATTTCGTGTACCCATCGTATTTCGAGGACTTTCACAAAGCGCGGTCGGTGCAATTTGACCACTTGAACAAGGTGAAGAAGCCGTTTCAGATACTGCCCGACGGCTACCAGATCGTATTCCGGCATGGCAAGTGGACCCAGATCTACGGTTCCGTCGAGAAAGCGAAGGCTTTCCGGAAGGAAGACCGGCGGGGCCACCGCAGCGAACAGCGCAAGGCGAAGCGGTTGTTGCCGGCGGATGTGAAGAAGATCAGGCAGGCGGAACGGGCGGGCTGAAGCTTCGCGGCGGCCCGCGGCGACGCGGCAGGCTGGACGCCACGGCGCGCGTCCGGTTCGTCGAGAGGCACGGCGCGCTCGCGCTATTGCGCCAGTTCCACCAGCCGCCGCCCGCAGATCATGCTGGCCTCATGCTTGTTCCCGCCGGGACCCGGCCAGTGGGTCTCCAGACTGAGCCAGCCCTTGTACCCGTCGCGCACCAGGGCATCCACCTGCCCGCGCCACCCGACCACGCCATCGCCGATGGCGCACCACAGCGGCGTGTGCCCGTCCATCGTGCAATCCTTGGCATGCACGTGTTGAATCCGCGAAACCGGCAGTTTGCCGTAGCCTTCGGGGAAGGCCTTCTCGCCGGACACCACCGCGTTCGCCGGATCCCAGACCACTTTCAGGTTGGGGTGATCGAGCGCCGCCAGCACGCGCGCCGTCTCCGCTCCGGTCGCGATATTGCAGGCGTGCTCGTTCTCCAGGCCGATGATCACATTGTGCGGCGCGGCCAGTTCGGCCAGGGCGCGCAAGGCTTCCACGATACGGTCGAAGCAGACTTGGGGATCCACCGTGCGCCAGTAGGAGAACACGCGGATGATGCGCGCGCCGGTTCGCTCCGCAATCTCCAGGGCGCGCGCCGTGAGCCGGGGCTGATCGGCGAACGTTTGCTTGGCGGCGAACATATCCTGCTGGAAGCGCGCATCGACCGCGGGCGAATCGGGCAGCACGCACTTCAACAGCGGCGACGCGATGGACAGAATCTCCAGGCCGGCGCCGCGCACGATATCGATGGCGCGCGCCAGTTCCTCGTCGCTCAGATCGACGATGTTCTTGCCGAACACCATGCGGAGTTCGGCGCCCGTCATGCCGATGTCGGTCATGGAGCGCACGGCAATTTCGATGTCCGGCGAGAACTCGTCGGTGATGGCGGCGACTGGAAAATGTGCTGGCATGAACGCTCATTATAAAGCGCGGCAGTGCGAGAATAGCAAAGATGCCAAGTATCGCTTCTTCGGTGGAAATGGTGCCGCGCTCCCGCATCCGGGAACTGGCCGAGATCGCCATGACGATGGACGGCGTCTTGCGCCTGTATTTCGGCGAGAGCAATCTGCCCACCCCGGAGTACATTAAACAGGCTGCCAATCGCGCTTTGGCCGACGGGTACACTTTCTACACGGAGAATGCCGGCCTGCCTACGCTACGCGCCGCGCTGGCCGATAACTACCGCCGCCTGCAGGGTGTGGACCTCGACCCCGCCGGCGAGATCGTGGTCACCGCGAGCGGCGTGCAGGCCTTGAACCTGGGGATTCGCTGTGTGCTGAATCCGGGCGATGAAGCGCTCGTGCTCACCCCGGCGTGGCCCAACGGATCTTCCAGCATCATGATGGCGAATGCCACGGTGCGCCAGGTGCCGCACCCGCTGGTGGAGGGCCGCTACACCGTGGATTTCGCCGCGCTGGAAGCGGCCGTCACGCCGCGCACGCGACTCTTGCTCTATACTTCCCCCTCCAATCCGCTGGGCTGGGTGGCAAGCGACGAGGAACAGCAGGGCCTGCTCGATTTCGCGCGCCGCCACGATCTGTGGCTGCTGGCGGATGAAGTCTACGACCGCCTGTACTACGCCGGCAAAGAGTTAGGCGAACCCGTGCCTTCCGTGTTGCGCAAGGCCACGCGCGACGACGCGGTGATGGTGGTCCATTCGTTTTCCAAGACGTACTGCATGACCGGTTGGCGCGTGGGATGGCTGGTGGCGCGGCGCGATCTGGCGGAGAAGGCTACCCAGTTGAACGAATTCATCGTCTCGCACGCGCCCACGTTCGCCCAGAAGGCCGCCGAGACCGCGCTCGCCGAGGGCGAAAGCGAAGTGCGGCGCATGCTGCGGAATTTGCAGGCGAATCGCGACCTTTGTCTGGACGCCTTGCGCGGCTTGCCCGGCGTGACGGTTCCCAAACCCGACGGCGCTTTCTACCTTTTCCCGCGGGTCGAGGGGATGACGGATTCCTTCGCGTTCTGCCGGGAGTTGTTACGCACTACGCGAGTAGGCCTGGCGCCCGGTGTGGCGTTCGGCGCCGGCGGTGAGGGCTCCTTCCGCATTTGTTACGCGGCGGAGCGGAGCATCCTGGAACCGGCGATGGAGCGGTTGACGAAGTTCTTGCGCTCCCACGCGTAACTGGGGATAGCACAGAACGGAGTATCCGCCGATGCTGATTTCCGGCGCCGGGTGCGTCGTCGCCGACGGGAATTCTTTCGCCAATGGGTGAGCCTTATGCCAGGCGAGGCATCGTTGTTACACTGAGTCAGTGCTCCTCCCGCAGTTGCTTCTGACGCTCATTCTGCTTGTGGTGTGTTCGTTTGCGCCGGGCTTTCTCCTGGTGCGCCGCCTGCGTTGGAGCGGCCTGGAAAAGCTCTGCGGGTCCGTCGCGCTCTCCCTGGTGTTGCTGTGGCTGGCGGCCTGGGGAATTTGCATTTTCGCTGCTCCGGCGGCATTTTTCGGCTTGGCGGCGGCCTGCGGCGTGGCGGGCATCGTCGTCGCCAAGGACGCCCGGCGGCTGGTTCGCGGACTGCGCGTCCGCCGCGCCCTTGCCGCCTACGGACTCCTCCTGGCCTGGACCCTGCTCGTGCTGGCCGTCATCCGCAACTATTCCGGCGCCTTTTGGAGCGGCGACTGGCTGGAACATTTCCAGCGAACTTTGTTCTTCCTCCACCACTTCGCCAAGGACACGCCCATTTCCGGCTATCTGCTGCCGGCGCGCCCGCCCATGATGAACGTGCTGGCGGCGTTCTTTCTCGGCGTGACGCAGGATCGCTTTGAGATCTTTCAGTTCGTCTTCACGTTCCTCAACCTGCTGGTATTTCTGCCGTGCTGCCTGGCGATTCCGGTGTTGGCTCGCGTGCGCAAGGTGAGCTTTTTGCCGCTGGTCGGCATCTTCGCCATGAATCCCGCCGTGATGCAGAACGCCACCTACACCTGGACCAAAATGCTGACGGCGTTCTTCGTGGTCCTGGCGATCTATCTTTACCTCTCCGGGTGGAGGAAACGCGATTCCGTGCGCTTGACCGCGGCCTTCGTGGCGCTGGCGGCGGGTCTGCTCGTGCACTATTCCGCGGGCCCCTACTGCGTGTTTTTCGCGCTGCACTACCTGTTGGTTCTTTTCCGCACTCGGCCGGCCAAATGGAAGGAACTGGCGGCGATCTCCATCACCTGCGGGCTCCTGTTATTCACCTGGGTTGGCTGGTCGATTGCCGCATACGGCGTCAAGCCCACATTCACCTCGAACACTTCAATCACCCCCCAAATGCAGGTTCAGGGCAGCAACCTCGCCAAGATCGCCGGCAACGTCTTCGATTCCATCGTGCCCCGCATCTCTTACGATCCGGCTCAGGTGCATCTCTTCGACCAGCCGTACGCGCCCGCGGTGGTGCGCGACAATATTTTCCTGCTCTACCAGACCAACTTGATTCTCTCCATGGGACTGCTTGGCGGGCCGCTGGTGGTTTGGTTCGTGGTGGCCGCGTTTCGCGGCGGCAAGGGGCTGGCCGGGGAACGGAATTTCTGGCTGATGCTCATCGGGTTTTCCCTGCTGATCGGCCTCGCCGTGGTGGGTGAGCGCGATTACTTCGGCGTGGCGCACCTCACGTTGATACCGCTGGAACTGCTGGGCCTCACTTTGCTGGCCGCGCGATTCTTCTCGCGACGCCTGATCGCCTTGCTGATCGTGGCCGGCTGCGCCGTCGATTTTTCCCTTGGGGTCTTCTTCCACGCGCGCGTGCAACACCTGGACAATACCGCCGGGCACACCTACTTCACCGGACTGAGCTACGGCAACGGCCAGTTTATCATCGGAGGCGCCGGGCCTGATTCGCTGAACATTTATGCCTGGCGCAACTGGCTGGGCAAACACCACGTCGCCCTCAACGAGAAGTGGCTGGGCCTGGGCGAGGCGTACCGTCACGGCGACCCGGAGATGGAACCGGCCAAAGCCGAGCTGCGCGCCGCCATCGCCGAGCGCCTAAAGGAGGACGAGGTCAACTGGCACGGCTGGTACCGCCGTAACGGGGGCGAGTTCGAGCTGATCGGCGATCATTTCGGCGATGGCGACGCCACCTCCGTGCTGCTGGCCCTGGCTGCCCTTGGGCTGCTCTGGCAGATGGCGCGGCGTCCTGATCAAGCGGTCCCGCGCGTCACCGTGGCGGCCGCAGCGAAACCCAAGTCATCGCGACCCCGACACATACGATGAACGCCGCGCTGGCCACCGGCAGGTAGCGCAGTGCCTTGCCGCGCGCCGGCGTTCTGCTATCCGGGAGCCACTGTTTGGCGTACAGCACGGCCAGACCGATGGCCGTGAGCACAACGGCAAGTCCCGCGCTGAAGGCCACCAGCAGGGTCAGACCGAGCCCGACGCGGCCCAGCGACACCGATGTCAAGAGCAGCACCAGCGCGGCAGGGCAGGGTACCAGTCCGCCGCTCGCGCCCAGGGCTATCAGCCCGCCCACGCTGGCTTCCTCCGCAACGTGCGTGTGTACCCGGCCGTCCCCGTGATGGTGGGCGAGGCCCGGTGGAGGTGGAACTGTGCGCCATCCCACCGTCCGCCGATACAGCAACGTCGCGCCCACCCACACAATCGTGACGCCCGAAATCGCCCCCAGAATCGGCGTGATGGTCTCCGGCAGCACGAAGCGCGAGAGGTAGAGCGTCACCAGTCCCAGCGCGAACACGCTGATGGTGTGGGTGAACGTCACCATCAGGCCGAGGAAGACGGCGTGACGCGGCGTGCCGCGCGAGCCCACCAGGTAGGCCGCCACCAGGGTCTTGCCGTGGCCCGGCGAGAGCGCGTGCACGGCGCCGAACGCGAACGCCGCCAGCATGCCAAGCAGCATCACGCTCCAGCCGATTTCGCCCTGATGCAGCAAACGGGAAAGGAATTCGCTCTGAGCTACCATTACAATGGTTCTTTAAGAATATATGAAACAGGTGATCACGGCTCAGGATGTGCCGGTGAGCGGCGAATTGCGCGTTCCGGTGGGAACCATCGTCACGTCCTCGGCGCGTGAGGTGGCGGCGGGGCGCGGCGTGCGTATCGTGGAAGTGGCGGAGGATCAACTGTCGGCGCTGGCGCCTCCCCAACGCACCGTGGCCATCGGCAGCGATCATGGCGGCTATCGTCTGAAGGAAGCGCTCAAGCCGCTGCTAGGGAGCTTGGGCTTCGCGGTGCGCGACGTCGGGGTGGAGAGCGAGGACAAGCCGGCCGACTATCCGGATATCGCCCACCTGGTGGCCAAACTGGTGGCCTTGGGAACGGCCGCGCGCGGCGTGATTATCGATGGCGCGGGCATCGGTTCCTGCATGGCCGCCAACAAGGTTCCAGGCATTCGCGCTGCCTTGTGCTACGATAAGGCGTCCGCCAAGAATGGCCGCGAACACAATGATTCGAATGTGCTTACGCTCGGCGCGCGGCTCCTGACCGAGACCCAGGCCGAAGACGTTTTGCGCACCTGGCTGGAGACTCCGTTCGCCGGCGGGCGGCACCAGGCGCGCGTCCAAAAGATCATGGACATTGAGCAGCTCTACTCCAGGAAGGTATCCTCGTGACGCATACGGAACTCGACACTCTCGTCGCCCAGATCGGAGAAGAACTGCTGGCGCGCGTCGTTCTGTCAGGTGTCCCTGCCGGTGTAACGTCGGGAGCCGCGCCCAAGAAGGGCGAGGGACTCAACCTGCCCGATCAGGTGTGCCCCGGTTGCGTGCAGCGCTGCGTGCAGACGTGCGCGCGGAACGCCAAGGAGATCATCGCCGCCGGCGCCTCGCGCGTCTCGGCTAGCGAGAAACTGACCAGGATCGACCCCAGCATCGCGGCGCTCATCGATCACACCATCCTCAAGCCCGAAGCCACGCGCAACGACGTTCTCAAGGTCTGCCGCGAGGCGCGCGAGTACAACTTTGCCAGCGTGTGCATCAACCCCTACTGGGTGCCCCTGGTGAAGGCGGAACTGTCGGGCTCGCGCGTCAAGGTCTGCACCGTGGTGGGGTTCCCGCTCGGCGCCACCAGCACGGACGCCAAGGTCTGCGAAACCGCGGCCGCGCTGCGCGCCGGAGCGCAGGAAATCGACATGGTGATCAACGTGGGCGCGTTGCGTTCGGGCGATACCGATGCCGTGAAGAACGATATTCAGTCCGTGGTGCGGGTAGCTCATCAGGCCGGCGCCATCGTCAAAGTGATTCTGGAGACGGCGCTGCTGGACGACACGCAAAAGAACGTGGCCTGCAACATCTGCAAAGCGGCGGCCGCGGATTTCGTCAAGACTTCGACGGGTTTTTCCACTTCCGGCGCCACCGTGCACGACATCGCTCTGATGCGCGCCGCGGTGGGCCCCCACATCGGCGTGAAGGCCTCGGGCGGCATTCGCACGTTGCAAGATGTCCAGGCCATGACCGCGGCTGGCGCCACGCGCATCGGCGCCAGCGCCAGCGTGAAGATTGTCGAGGCCACCGCTGCCTGAGCGCCGCACCATACATAAGGCCATGCAAAGCACGCGCAAAGCCGCGGTCCGTTTCCAGGAGCGAAGCGAGCTGCTCGATTTTCTGCTCGAAGTTTCCGCCGCCATCACGCTCACCCTTGACCTGGACCAGTTGCTGGCCAACGTGGCGGAGATCGTGCAGAAGGTGCTGCCCTACGATCTGTTCGCCATCCTGCTGTACAGCGAGCGGAGGCGCGATTTGCGCATCCGCTACGCCGTCGGCCATCGCGACGAGGTGGTCCGCAACCTCTCGATCGCCGTGGGCGAGGGCATCACCGGGACCGCCGCCGCCAGCCGCGAGCCGGTGCTGGTCGGCGACGTGCGCAACGATGCGCGCTATCTGAACACGGTGGATGCGGTGCGCACCGAACTCGCCGTCCCCATGACGGCGCGCGGTAAATTGGTGGGCGTCATCGACCTGCAATCCACCCGCGTCAACGCCTACACCGAGTACGACCGCGCGCTCATGCGCCTGGTTGCCGCGCGCATGAGCACCGCCATCGATAACGCGCGGCTCTATCGCCGCGTGGAGCGGCAGAACCGCACGCTCAAGACTCTGTCCAATATCTCGCGCGAATTTTCCTCCATCCTCGACCTCAACGAACTGCTCGGCAAGATCGCCAGCACCATGCGCGATCTGATGGACTACGACGCCTTCAGCATTCTCTCCGTGGATCACCAGGCCAAGGCGCTCAAGCATCTGTTCAGCATCCGCTACGACCAGCGGGTGAACATCGACAACGTTCCGTTGGGCAAGGGGCTCACCGGCGCCGCCGCCGAGTCGCGCGAGGTGGTGCGCGTGCACGATACCGCCATGGATCCGCGCTACATCGCCTCGCATTCCGATATCCGATCCGAGCTCGCCGTGCCCTTGATCTTGCAGGATCGCGTGGTGGGCGTGATGGATCTGGAAAGCGACCGCGTCGGCTACTTCAGCGACGATCACGTGCGCACCCTGGCGCTACTCGCGCCCCAGGTGGCGAGCTCCGTGGAAAACGCCCGCCTGTACGCCGAGTTGGCGCAGCGCGAGCGCCTCATGGAGGAAGACCTGGAGGCGGCGCGCGAGCTGCAGCGCATTCTGCTGCCGGACGCCGAACCGGAAATCGCGGGCCTGGAAGCCGCGGTCCGCTTGCGGCCGGCGCGCGAGATCTCGGGCGACATCTACGATATCTTCGAGCAGCGCGGCGGGCAGACCGTCATCGCCCTGGGCGACGTCAGCGGCAAGGGCGCCGCGGCGGCGCTCTACGGCGGGCTGATGAGCGGATTGTTGCGCACCCTGGCGCCGCGCCGTC
>CABDXZ010000055.1_pt1 | contig 11426 bp, 12 predicted proteins | sample 3421441 | NCBI WGS metagenome assembly CABDXZ01 (sample SAMEA5534336, study PRJEB31848) | metagenome | biome: tundra; feature: field; material: soil | place: USA | collected 2013-05 | depth 0.15 m | reverse complement strand
GCGGTATCCTCCTGGAAGAGGAACTATCATGAAAACGATTTGGATTGGCGCCGCGGCGCTTATTGCGGCGGCGGGTCTGGCTTCCGCCGAAACCAAGGCTGGGCTCACGGAATCGGTCACCATCGGCGGTAAGACAATCAGTATCAAGTATTCCGCGCCGGCAGTGAATAAGCGCGAGGGCAAGCTGTTCGGCAAGGACGGCCAGGTGGGCTCGGACCCGACCTATCCGGTGTGGCGGGCGGGCGCCAATGCGGCCACGGTGCTGCATACGGATGCCGATCTCGACCTGGGTGGGATGGCCGTGCCGAAGGGAGATTACTCGCTGTACATCGACGTGGCGACTCCGGCGAGTTGGGAGCTGATCGTCAATAAGCAGACCGGCCAATCGGGGACGGAGTACGACGCGAAACAGGACCTGGGCCGCGTCAAAATGACCGTCGGCAAGCCGCCTTCGATGGTGGAACAGTTGAAGTACACGCTTTCCACCGCGGGCGGAAATAAAGGCAAACTCCAGTTGGTCTGGGAAAACGTGGTGGCGAGCGTGGACTTTACGGTGAAGTAACGAGTGCGTCAGACGCGCAGGAACCAGCCTCGGCGGTACAGGAAATACGCCACCGCGTAGATCACCGCGACGAACGCCAGGGAATAGAGCAGCGAAGCGTTGGCCGGCGAGGCCAGCGGCACAAAGCATGCGCGGTAGATGTACGCCTGAAGGGAAATCGCGCCGCCGGCGGCATTTACCCGCACGGCATCCAGGAGTTCCGCCAGTCCCTCGGAAACCATGTAGAGAGCGATGGCGTTCATGCCGAAAATCACCAGCGGCTTGGCCGGCTTGTGCCATCCCAGTCCGTCGATGAACCAGGCGAAGATGGCGAAGACGATGAAGTCCAGCCCGGCCATAAAGAGGGCGAAGGAATCGGTCCAAAGCTTTTTGTTGATGGGCAGCCAGGCCGTCGAGATCAGGCCGGAGGCGAGCAGCAGGCTGCCGGCCACGAAGAACCACGTGGTGCGCTCCGTCAAGGGACGGCGCAAACGCAGAATCTGGCCCGCCAGGATGCCGAACAGGGCAGTGGCGATGGCCGGCAAGGTGCTGACCAGGCCTTCGGGATCCCAGGTCTTGGTGTGAGCGTAGTTGTGGGTCCCCAGCACGCGGGCGTCGATGTAGTGGGCGAAGTTGCCTGCCACGTCCAGGCGCCCCGGACCGTATCCGGGGACGGGGATGAGCGTCATCATCATCCAATAGGCCGTGAACAGGCCCACGATCCACAGGATCTGGCCGCGGACGCCGGTGAATAGATAAATCGCCGAGGCGATCAGATAGCAGATGGCGATGCGTTGCAGCACGCCGAGAATGCGCTGCGTGCCCAAGTCGAAACTGGGGAAGGCGTAGACCGCCAGGCCGAGCGCGAAGAGCACGGCGGCGCGCCTGGCGACCTGCGCCATCAGGCGGGATTTCGGGACGCCGGCGGCCAGGCGCTTCCCCAGGGAAAGCGTGATGGCCACTCCCACAATCCAGACAAACGAAGGGAACACGGTGTCGGTGATGGTCCAGCCGTGCCACTGGGCATGCTCCAACTGGCGGTACGAGTCGCGGCCGCTGCCGGCATTGTTGACCAGCACCATGAGGGCGATGGTAGCGCCGCGAAAGGCGTCGAGCGAGACCAGGCGGGGCGCTGGGTTTTCGGTGGTGGGCGTCATCGACGGAGGCTTCCCGGCGGAACGTAGTATAGCAGGTAGGAGCCGACGCGTTCCCTGGGAGTGAGGGTGTCGAACCACGGCTGGATGTTGGGATAGCGGAAGTAGAAGCCGTACTGTGTCGTCTTGTCGGTGGTGGGGCTGATGGCGGTCCAGCCCTCCGCCGGGATGGCGGGGTGGATGGGCGTGATCTTGGGCAGACCGGGCCAGATTTCCAGGTAGGCGCTGCGGCCGTTGCGGACTCCGAAATTGATTTGGGTGGCACCCAGTTCTCTCAGCCTGCGGGCGAGTTGTTTGGTGCTTTGTCCCCAATCGAGGTCCGAATCCACCAGGACCTTCTCCGGTTCGCTGCCCACGCTCTCGTTGAAATACGCGAGATAGTCGGGATGGCTGAGGGCTCCGGAGATGGCCATCCAGAGCACCAGGACGAGCGCGCCCGCCGCCGTGGTCCGGGAGACGCGCAGCAGACCGGCGGCGGCAATCACGCTCAGGCCCAGGTAGATGGGCAAAATGTGGCGTACGCCGATATTGACGTGACCGGCCATGGCGGGCAGCAGGATGCCCAGAGCGAAGGCCAGCGGCAGGAGCGGGCCAACCCGCGCGCGACCGCGCACGCACAGCCACACGCCCGGCACGAGCAGGAGGAGGAAAGCGATCGGCGTCTTGACCGCGAGGGCGACCGGGAAGTAATACCACCATCCGGTAGTGCCGTGCATGCCCAGCAGGTAGGAGGGATGGCCCTCGGCGTTGTGGCGGAGAGCGGTACGAATGCCGTCGAAGAACTCCGGCGCGGGCAGGCTAGGGCCGCCGCCGGGCATGGGTCCGAAGGAGAAGAAGTACGTCGCCCAGATGGTCAACACGCCGACAGACGCGGCCAGCAGGAGGCCTGGCGCGCGAACGCGAGCGAGTTGCACGAATTGCGCGCGCCCGGGTTTCACCACCAGCGCCCAGGCAAGCAATGCCAGGACAGCGGCGGCGGGAAGGTAGCCGAGCGCGGTGAACTTGGAAAGCACGGCCGCCGCGCCGGTCAGACCCAAGAGCGCGGACCGCTTCCAGGTGGGCGCCTCGGCCCACAGCACGAGCGAGAAGAAGGCCGCGCCCAGGCAGGCCGCGAGGGCCATATCCGTGGTGGCCAGTCCTGCGTGCGCCAGTACCGGCGGCAACAGCGTGAACAGCAGGGTGGCAAGGGCGGCCGCCGGGGCGCCAAAGATGTGGCGTGTCCAGAAGAAGACCACCAGGGCCGCCAGGAAAAAGAAGGGCAGTATCCCGGCGCGCATCAGGGCCAGAAAGCGATCGGGATTCTTGGAGTGGACCACCAGTCCCACGCCTTCGTAGTCGCGGTCCGGATTCCCCGAGGGACGCGCCCCATCCAGGTAGGGCAGCACCGCGGTCATTATCCGCGCCAGGGGAGGATGCTGCGTTTCGTAGCGGTACACGTGGTGGGCCAGGTATTCGAGACCGCACGCCAGGTGTTGCGGCTCATCGTAGGTCATCCCGAGCTGCGTATAAGTAGCCGCGATGCGCAGGCCGCCGGCCGCCATCGAGCACAGGGCGATGGCGAGCGCCCACCGCTCCAGGAATGGAAGGATACCCGAACCCCAGAGGTCCGGCGCACGCGCCTTGGCGGATGCCGCCGCGTCGCGCGGCCGATCTTTCGGTTTGGGCTTCGACACCGGAGAAACCCTTCCGGTTTAACGCTCGATGCCGAGTTCGGTGGCCACCTTCACCAAGGTGGTAATCAAGCGCTCCACATGCTTTTCCGTGTGCGCCGCGGTGCACGAAATGCGCAGCAGGTTCTGCGCGGCGGCCGGACGCAGCACCGGATTGATGTAGATACCTTCTTCGAGCAATCGCTTGCAGAGGCGGCACAGATCGAGTTCATCCTGGATGACCACTGGCACGATCGCCGTCTCGCCGGGGAGCACGTTGAACCCGCGCGAGCGCAACTCGTCGCGCAGCAACTGCGCGATGCGCAATAGATGGAGGCGGCGCTCCGGTTCCTTCTTCATGATCTGCAACGCCTGGCTCACCGCGGCCACGCTACCCGGCGGCAGACTGGCCGAGAACATGAACGGCCGCGCCGTATGCTTCAAATAATCCACTACGGCGCGCTCGCCGGCGATGAAGCCACCCACCGATGCCAGCGACTTGCTGAAGGTGCCCATCACGATATCGACTTCGTCCAGCACGCCCAGGTGCTCGGCCGCGCCCGCGCCCGTGGGGCCCAGCACGCCGATGCCGTGCGCCTCATCCACATACGTGCGCGCGCCGTAGGGCTTGGCCAATTTCATGATGCCGCGCAGGTCGGCGATATCGCCTTCCATGCTGAACACGCCTTCGCTGACGATGAAGATCTTTTCATCGGGCGGGCAGTTCTCCAGGCACCGCTCGAAGTGATCCATATCGTTGTGCCGGAAACGGACCGTGCGCGCCGGTGACCGCAATGCGCCCTCCACCAGGCTGGCGTGCAGGTTGTGATCGCAGATCATCACGTCGCCCTTCTCGGTGAGCGCGCTGAGTGTCCCGTAGTTGGCCTGGAACCCGGTGCCGAAAGTAATGGCGGCTTCTTTATGGACGAGTGCGGCGAGTTCGGCTTCCAGTTTTACGTGAACATCCAGCGTGCCGTTGAGAAGGCGCGAACCGCTGCAACCACTGCCGTACTTCTTGACGGCCTGCATGGCGGCTTCCTTCACCTTGGGATGGGTGATCAAGTCCAGGTAATCGTTGGACCCGAACATCAGCACTTTGCGGTGCCCCATACGCACTTCGCCAGCCCCACACCCTTCGCGGTCCCCAAAGACCTCGAAGTACATGTAGAGCCCGGCGGCCTGCAAATCACTCGGACGAGTGAAATTCCGGCATTTCTCGAAGATATCGTTCGAGCCGCTGCCTTTTCTTTTGCCGGTTATGTCGCTAGTCGATACGCGCATGGTCCTCAGTTCCAATTATAGATTCGATATGTCTTGTAGCGCTTGGCTCCCATCACTTCTAGTGAGCGATTCATGAGCACGTTATCTTCGAGAATCCAGGACATCTCGCAGTCGCCGAACCCCAGTTTCCGGGCGTTAGAGACCAACGTGGCGTAGAAACCCGCCGCCAGACCCGAAGCCCGGTACTCCTCGACGACCCCGAGGGCAAGGACCCGTACATTCTTGATCAAACGTTGATAATACAGGATTTTGAGCAGCCCCGTCGGGAACAGGCTTCCGTTGGCCGGTTTGAGCGCCTGATTCACGTCCGGCAATGCCAGCGCAAACCCCACTACCCGGTCCCCCACTTCTCCGACCAGCACCAGATCGGGCTTGAGAATCATCTTCATCTCTTTGCCCATCAGGGAGAATTCTTCGCGCGTCATGGGGATGAATCCCCAGTTGCGCTGCCACGCCGCCCCATAGACTTCCCATATGCGCTCTACATCGTGCTGGAAGTCCTTCATGTTGATGGGACGAACGCGCACGCCGGTAGTCTTTAACACTTTCTCGGCTATGCGACCGATCTTCTTCATCTCGATGGTGTTGGCGTTGCTCAGGTAGGCGTAGAGATCCTTGGCCTTGGAGAGGCCGACCTGGTCCATCAGCCCGGGATAGTACCGGGGGTTGTAGGTCATCATCACCATCGGCGAAGAATCGAATCCGTCCACCAGCATGCCGCATTCGTAGTTGGTGGATGGGCTCACCGGGCCGCGCAGGAACTTGGCGCCCCTGTCGAAAACCCATTGCCGCGCCCGTTCCAGCAGCGCGCGCGCCACCTCTACGTTGTCTGCACTCTCGAAGAAACCGAAAAATCCGGCGTTCTCGTTATGGAACCGATTGTGGTTCCGGTCGATGATGGCCGCCACGCGGCCCACCACTTTGCCACCCTCCCGCGCCAGGAAGAACTCCGCTTCCGCGTTGGCGTAAAAAGGATGCTTCTCGCGGTCCAACAGCTCTTTCACCGCGATCCGCAACTGCGGCACCCAATACGGATCGTTACGGTAGATTGTGAAAGGCAGTTCCACAAACTCATTCAGTGCCTTCTTGTTGTCAACCGCCTGAATCTCAATACCTACCAATCATAGCCCCTTTCGGAGACAGTATTCGGTACAGCCTGGGTGCCGTCAAAATCAAAACCGCGGCCGTAATCATCCCGGCCAGCAGATCAACCGTATAGTGGTATCGAAGATAAACTGTAGCAAAAATGATGAGCGGAGTGTAGGCCAAATAGATCCGGGACCACCGGTTCGAGACCATGCGGCTGCCCCACCAGGCGAGGATGGTCAGTTCCGTGTGGCCGCTCGGAAAGCAATCGTAATGAGCGGATTCCAGCTGGTCGAGCGTGCCTTGCATGGCCTGAAACAACCATAAACCACGCAGCGGGAAGTGCTGCAAGTCTTTCAGAAGAAAGCGTGGTCCGCGGGCCGGGACCAGAATGTACCCGATATACGAGGCCAAGAATCCCAGTGCGATTAAGAAAGCATAATATTGAAAATCCCGGGAACTCCCCTTGCGCCAGAGCGCCCAGGCGATGTATAGTACCGCCGGTATAAAAAGTGTGTAGATCAGTTGCAGAAACTCCGTCAGCACGGGCGAGTGGACGCGCTCCAGCCAGACGGACGGATGGGCTCCCCAGATGCGGAAATCGAGATCCGCGAGCCATTGATCGGCATCCGAGGTCCGCACCGCCCGGATGAACAGCGCCATCTCTTTGTAACAGGAAGCCACGTAGGGCAGCGCATACCAGTTCCGGAAGAGCCACGAGGTGGCGTTGGGCCGCTTCACCTGGTAGACGATCACCGCGCCGCCAATCACGTTGGCTGCCAGTAGGGGGAGAGCGTCGGGCAGTGTGCTCCACCACCCCAGAATCACTACCACCGAGCAGGCAAAATAGGCGAGGATGACCTTGTCCACCGCCCAGAAGCGCGTGTCGTACTTCACCAGGCCAGTCTTTAATACGTCAGCCAACCCGCCTCCTTGTACCATGCCAGCGTTGCCGCCAGGCCCTCGTCCAGCGAAGTAGGCGCCACGAACCCGAGTTCCCGGGCGGCGCGCCCGGTATCGCAGGTCCACGCCATACAACGCGCCTCGGCGATCTTCTCGCGCGAGATAATCCCCGGCTTACCGCTTAATCGCGCCCAGAGTTCCCCGCAGGCGCCCACCGCTGTGGCCACGGCGAACGGTACCGTCACGACGCGCGGCGTGCGCGCCATGATGCGCGCCGCCGACGCCCCCAGTTGACGCCACGATACTGGTTTGGCATGCGCCAGGAAATACGCCCGCCCCGCCGCGCGCGGCGCGGCGGCGGCGGCCAGTAAACCTTCCACCAGGTCCTTGACGTAAATCGCGCTGAACCAGCGCTCGCCGCCCGCCATCTCCAGCACCAGCCCTTTGGAGATCGATTTCAGCAGTTGCAAGACATCCGTATCGCGCGGCCCGTAAACCACCGGCGGCCTCACGATGACGGCATCCGGCGCCAGATCGCGCACTACCCGCTCCGCATCCAGCTTGGATTTCCCATAGTGGGTCAGCGGGTGCGCTTCGGCGTCCTCCGCCAGTGGCGCGCCGGGCGTGGCGGGCCCGATGGCGGCCAGCGAACTAACATGGACCAGCCGGATCCCCCGCCCTGCCATGGCTTGCGCCAGTTGCCGGGTGGTCCGCACATTGCCGGTGTAGTAATCCTCCGGGCGCAGCGCTTTGGTGACGCCCGCCAGGTGGATCACCGTATCGCTTCCGTACAGCGCTTCGGCGAGGCCGGCGCCGCTCGCCAGATCGCCGTAGACGGTCTCCACTCCCGCCGGCATTGCGCGCGGGAACCTGTGTGTCACACCGCTGCGGCGCACCAGTGCGCGCACTCTCTCACCCTGGGCGGCAAGCCTTTCCAGCAGGTGCGTACCGATGAAGCCGGTACCGCCGGTCACCAGTGTCATTATTGCGGCGTACTGCGGAAGGCGACCTCGCCGAAATAACTCTCGGCGGTGGTGCCCGTATGTTGGGAATTGATCTGCAGCCGCAGCCCCTTGACGCGCGGCGCAATCCTGCCGTAGGCGCGCTCGTAATCGGCGGCAAGGTTGCGGCTCTCCGCCACCCACCGGTTGGCTTCGGCGGCGCCGGATTCGCAGACCACGGCGAAAATGCGCACCAGCGGGATATTGCTGGCGTTTTGCATGGTTCCCTTGGGCGCGCTGCTGTCCCAGATGTAGGTCAGGATCCGCTTGTCGGAAAAAGCCACCAGCACCTGGGCAGCCTGGTCGTCGGTCGAAGCGCGGCGGAAATCGCCTCCGCCCGGCAGTTGAGCCACCTTCCAGTGCCAGGTCAAAAAGGGCATCTGGGCAGGATCCACATCCACCGAATGCTCCAGCCCAAAGGAACTCCTAACGCTCTTCATATGCAAGCAACTTTCAGTTTCCTTGCAGACCGAGATGTCGGGATTGCCGTGGTTCATCTTGATCTGCCAGTCCATGGGCAAACGTCCCGAACCCCAATTCGCGGTATTCAGCACGATGAAAGCCAACTGGGAGGTACGTGCCTGGAATAGAAACACAAGAAAGCTGCAAGCCAGCAGAAACTGTTTCAAGAGACCTCTCACGCGCGTTTGCCGCCGTGCTCTTCTATTACTATCGCATGTTTGGCGCGGCGTTCGCTACTGAATCACTTGCCGCGCGCTTGAATCGCCCGCACCGTGAGCGCCGCCTGCCGGGCCATCTTTTCCGGCAACCCCGGCACGGGCTGCGTAAACCGCCGCACATCGTCCAGATCGTCCGTTTTCCCCACCACGAGGAGCGCGCGCAGTGCCTCCCAAACGTGGTTCTGGTCGGCGGATAGTTCGGCCAGCGCGTCGCCCGGCGCGACGACATCGCCTTCCTTATGCCGCAGGGTGCGCACTTCCCCCGGGGCCGGCGACCGCACCTCGCCATCCCCGACGTGCGCCAGCAGGGTTCCCGGATTCACGTAGTCCCCCAACTTCAGCCGGTAGCGGAGGGGTCCGGCCACGGCCGCGCGCACCAGAAAAGGCCGCAGCATGGCCACCAGTTCGCCGCGCGCCGCGCCGTCGCCAAAGGCCGCCAAACCGAGCGCCGCATTGCGCCGCACCATGGCTTCGGGATCGTGGATCAGCTTCAGCAACCCGGCGTGGAACGGCGGATAGCCGCGATCCTGGCCCATGATCCACGCCGCGGTCTGGCGGATCTCGAGATTCGGACTGGCCGCCTCGGCGATCACCAGAGGGTACCAGCGCGCCGCATTTTGACCGCGCGAAACCCGCTCGCCCAGTTGCACCAGAGCATGCTGTATGTGCCGCGGCTTGGCGCGGTCCGCAAAGTACGCGTCGAGCTGCGCATCGCTGAGCTTGCGCCCAAACCACGTGTGGTACCAAAACAGAAACGGGAACAGCACCAGTGCCAGCGCCAACAGCGCGATCAATACATGGGCGCGCCGGCCGGGACGCTGGTGCGATTGGAGAGCTTCCGCTGGCATGCGAGACTCATCATACACCGGGTGGGTGGCGCGAAGGATGTCCGGATTTCCGTTGTCGCGGCGCGCGCATCCCATGCCTGAAAGGAAAGTGCCATCTTCCCTGGAAACGGCGCTATCTTGGGTTTTATGGAAAAAAAGAAGGGTCGAGTTCCGGCGAGCCCGGAGAGACCGGATTCCGCGCCGCCATCGGCTCCTCGCGAAGCTTCCGCGGCGGCTCCCAGCCTCCCTTGGACCCTGACCTGGTTCGTTCTCGCGCTCCTTTTCCTGACCCTGGTCTGGTACCCCGCCTCGAAGCTCTCCGCGCACTATTCCTTCGGTTCCAACGAGGGCTTCAATACCACGTTTGCCGCGGAAGCCGCCGCGGGCGTTCCGATCTACGGCAACCCGCCCGTCTATAGCTACGCCAATTACCCGCCCGTCTCTTTTCATTTGATCGCGTGGCTGTCGGTCTTCACGCACGACATCAACCTAACCGGCCGCTGGATTTCTTTTTTCGCCTATCTGGCAATCGGCGGGCTGATCGCATTGATCGTGGAGCGGCTCAGCCGGTCCTGGCGGTACGCGGCGTACTCGGGCCTCTGCTGGCTGATCTGGATTCCGGCTTTCGACGTGGGCCGCGTCGGTTTGAACGATCCCCATCTTCTGGGTGTCGCCTTCAGCCTCGCGGGATTGTATGGCTTCCTGCGCGACCCCGAATCCACCCGCTGGCTGTGTATTTCGGCCGCCGTGTTTGCGGTGAGCCTGTTCACCAAACAGAGCCTGGTCGCGTTCCCCGCCGCCGTGGCCATCCAACTGGCGCTGACGTCTCGCAGGCGTCTTGCCATCTGGCTGGGCGCGGCCGCCGCGGCTTGCGTGATCCTGTTGCTACTGACGCTGGCGCTGGATGGCAAATACTTCTTCGACCATCTGATGCTGCCGCGCGCTTATTACCTCTCCGATATCTGGGCGAGTCTCGGACCGTATCTTTACTTCGTTCAGGTGCCGTTCGTGGTGGCAATCGTCTGGGCGTGCCGGATCACCACCATCGGCTCCGCGGGTTTTTTGCTCTGGGGATTCCCCCTGGCGCACGCCGTTGGCGCATTCTATTGCGGCGGCGCCGGAGCCGGCGTGAATCATCTGTTCGACGCCATGATCCTGACCGCCATCATCGTGGGACTGGCACTGCCAGGCGTTGGGCAAGTCATCGAAGGCTCGCGATTCCCCCGCGCCGCGCTCACCTTCGTTCTGGTTGTGCCTTGCTTTCTCACGTCGCTGGTAGTGCTGGCACGGCGCCTTCCCGCGGACCTTGGCCACAATCCAAACGAGGTCGCACAGGCCGAGGCCGAATTCACCGGCGTCAGCAATTTTCTAAGATCGCAGCCCGGCCCGGCGCTGTGCGAATCCCTGCTCCTGTGTTACGCCGCGGGCAAGCCCGCAACTTACGACCCCTTCGTGGTGGACCAGTTAATGCGCACGGGAAGAATTCCCCAGGAGCAGGTGGTGCAACTGATCGCGCGGCGGCAGTTCGCGGCGATTCAGATCGATTGGAACGCCAACGAGCCCATGCAGCCCTCGCCGCGCACGCGCTTCCCCGGCCCGGTCATGCGCGCACTCTTCAGCGGCTATCAGCTCGCCCTGCGCAGCGGAAAGTACGCCGTATTCACGCCGCGATGATAAAGGGCGCGGAGTCACCGGCCAAAGGTTGCCGGCGGATTTTGACGTGGCTGCCTTCCTGGTCGACTTTTTCGAAACCGAACTTCGCGAAGATTTTGAGGACGTCTTGCCCGCAGAGGGTCTTAAGCTTTGGCATGGACGAGCGGATCGAGTTCGAAGGAGGCGAGCACCGACGGATTTTCCGCAAGATCGAGTTCCGCGAGATCCTCGCCCCTAAGGTGAAGGCTGATCGCCTCTCTCAGGTTTTCGGTCAACTCATCGAGCGTCTTGGCCTGGGTTACGACAGGAAGATCCAGACACTCGGCGACGTACTGGTTTTCGCCTTTGGAAATGCGGACTTGAATAATCTTCTTCATGGTTGGGCTTTACTCGAACAGATCGCAAACTGGGACCAGCGTCTCCGGGTTCTCCGTGCGCAACTCTGTCACCTCATCCATGCCCTCGGGCGTGCAGCGCCAGGCTTTCCGGGAGGCGGGATCCAATATCCAGACATACGGTACGCCGAACTCGAGGTAGTCGCCAGCACGCCTACGGCACTCCGACAGGCTGTCGTCTTTGGACAGAATCTCAACGCAAATGAATGGCGGCGTCGCGAAGATCTGAGGCGGATTTGAGTCCGTCGTGACGCAA
>CABDXZ010000027.1_pt1 | contig 11819 bp, 7 predicted proteins | sample 3421441 | NCBI WGS metagenome assembly CABDXZ01 (sample SAMEA5534336, study PRJEB31848) | metagenome | biome: tundra; feature: field; material: soil | place: USA | collected 2013-05 | depth 0.15 m | reverse complement strand
GGATGGTTGATCACGTTGTAGGATTGAGCCTGAAGTCTCAGACCGCGCCGCTCTCCCCAGAAGGGAATGAACTTCGACATGGTCATATCGATGTTGGTGATCATCGGCAGGGAGAGGACTCCCGAGCCGCCGCCCAGGTTGCCGAGCACCGGCGTGGTGATCGTACTCCCCAGAGCGGGTGGCGCAAAGGCCGACGGATTGAAGTACAGGCCGGCCGGCACATTGGCCATCGGGTTCCCCACCACGTTGACGCGCGCGCCCACGTCCGGAGTTCCCGTGTAATCCGGCGCCGTCCCGTTCACGTTGGGACCGCCCGGATTGAAGGGTGCGCCGCTCTGCATCGTAAAGATCCCCGAAATAGTCCAGTGGTCCGTAACGGCGCCCAGAATCTTGGAATGCAGCGCCTGTCCCAAGCCCGGGATCTGGTAGGAGAAGTTGATCTGCAGGTTCTGCCGCCGGTCGAAGCCCAAACGTCCGTAGTTCCAGTTTTCGTTGTTGGACACCACGGGGGTGTATGTCGTCGTGCCCATGGCTCGGGAGAAAGTGTAGGCCAAGCCGACCACCAGACCGCTGGACATCCGCTCCGCTACGGACGCGGTTAGGGCATGGTAGTTGGAGTGCCCCAGGTGGGCATAACCGTTGAGCGTGTTGAACCCCGGGTACACCGTTCGCAGAAGCACGTCGGGCAGCGTCTTGTTGCCGTTGGTGGCATCGGCGGCGGCGGCGCTAAAAGGAGCGCGGGTGCCGATGGGAATCGCATTGATGTCGTAAGACAGTTGCTGGTTATATCCCCAGTTGCCGGTATAGCCGACATCCAAAACCATGCTGCGGGTGAGGGACCGCTGGATGTTTAGGCTGGCGTTCTGCGCGCGGTCGAACGGAATGGTGCCCGCCGGCCACATGTACAAGGTGGCGGGACCGAATACCAGGTTGTTGCCGCTGGCGGAGATCTGCGCGAACGTGGTGTAGTTTACCTGCGGCGCGTAGACCAGGGGCGGTTGCCCCGACAGGTTATATACCTGGTTGCCATCGAGACGGTTGTAGAAGATGCCGAAGCCGCCGCGCAAAGCGGTCTTGCCATCGCCCGTGAGGTCGTAGGCAAAGCCGAAGCGAGGCGCCACCGCGACCGGCGACTGGTTGAATGGCGCCAGACTCACGCCGTTGGAACCGAGAACCTGGAAGCCATCCGCCGGATTCCCCGAGTTTGGCACATACAGACCGATGTAGGCCACCGGAGCCACCGTGCCGGTACCCGGATCGATGGCCACGCGTTTCCCGGCGCTCATGCCCGGAATGTAGAGGCGGGGCGCCGCGGCCTTGGTGTAATTGCCCGGCACAAAATTGGAGAACGTCTTGTTGATGTCTTCCTGCGGCGTTTGGTGGTAGAAGCGCACGCCGATATCCAGGGTGAGCCTGGAGGTGACGCGCCAGTTGTCCTGAAGATAGAACTCGGCGTTCCAGTACTTGGCGTTGAACACCGCGCGGCCGGTGGCCTGGCTGTAACTGTCCACGTATCCCAGCAAGCCGTTGGCATATCCGTTGCCGGTATTGTTCACGCCGTTGAGCGAATCCGGACTGAAGTTGAAGCTGCCCGCGTAGGCCGGAGTCGAGGGCTGAATCTTGTGATTGTTCTCCAGGTATCCGCCGAACTTGAAGCTGTGCTTGCCCACTACCTTGCTCAGGTTGTCGGCATAGGTCCAGATGGGATTGGCATTCTCATAATTCCCGGCGGTAGTCCCGCTGCGCGTGAAGTTCATGGAGGATCCGCCCGACACGGTGCCGTATTGGAACTGCGGCAGGAGGTTGAAATACCCGTTGGTGGGCGAAGCGCCGGTCGGACTGGTGGTGGGAAGCGGAAATAGCGCCGCGGGGCTCGGCAACAGGGAACGGTCCTGGCTCTTGCCGCCGTCGGTCGTATAGTAAGACCACGTGTTCCAGCTCTCCCCCATCGTAAACTCGTTGATCAGCGTGGGCGAGAAGGAATATGTGACCGTGCCGCCGTAGCCGTGGCCCGGATTCGGGTGGTCGATGGGCGCGATACCGGCCGACCCCAACGCTCCACCGACGTCGCTGGAGAACTGGACACCCTGGTATAGCGCGATCATGTCATCGTGATCGTTGATGTACCGGAAGTACCCATTGAGCTTGTTGGTGGGGTTCACATCCACGCGCAGCACGTCGTTGCGCCGCGGATGGGTGGCGCTGGCGGCTTCGGTGTAGTTTACGATGTTGGCTTGCGAGCCGGCCCCCGCGAAATTGGGTAAGGGGAAGTAATTCAGCATCGCCTGCCCCAGCGGAGTGATCCGCGACGCGGGGATGATGTTGCCCGGAAATGGCGTAACCGGGCTCGTGGTGGGATCGTTGATGGCGGTCAGCGTTCCGTTGTTCTGCAGGCTCTGGGAGAAATTGCCCGTGCGCTCCAGCGCCGTCGGAGTATATTTGGTCTGCGTGCCGCCCGACACGAACTGCCCGGTATATTCCTGCGACCAGAAGAAGAACAGTTTATTCTTGTTGGAATTGAAGTGGTGCGGTATGTAGATGGGCCCGCCAATGGTGTACGTCTCCACGTTGAAGCGGTACGGCGAGATGTAGGAATTTGGGATCCCGGTGGTGGCATTCCTGCCGTTGCGGTCGTTCTGCCACAGGTTGGCATTCAGCCCTTCATTGCGGTGATTCCACACCATGCTGCCATGGAATTGGCTGGTACCATTCTTGGTGACTACCGTAATGGTCCCGCCGGAGTTGCGCCCGAATTCCGCCTGGTAGTTGGAAGTCAGAACCTTCATTTCCTGCACGGCGTCGGCATTCGGTTCGTAATGGATCGTGCTGTTAGAGCCGGTATCCATGTCGCTGATGCCATCCACCGTGAAGTTCAACGCCGAGGTGTTGCCGTTGATGGTAATGCCGCGGATGGCGTTGGGCGACGTCACGTCGCGGTTGCCCGCGTTGGTGGTTCCATAGCTGTTGTCGATGACGCCCGGAACCAGTTTCAAATACCCGAAGATGTCGCGGCCCCGGAGCGTAACATTGCTCAGTTGGCCGCCATCGATGGCGGTGGCCTTTTCCGAACTGGCAAGTTGAATGCTTGCCGCTTCCGCCGTCACCGTGATGGTCTCCGTCCCGCTTCCGAGAGTGAGCGTGAATTTACCGGCATCGCGGGTTTCGTTGGCCGCGATGATGATCGTGTTCTGCGTGTAGCCTTTAAATCCCGTAGCCTTGACGGACACGGAATAGGTGTCCGGCGCCAAATCCAGGAAACGGAACAGCCCCGTGCTATCGGTCGTGGTCACGCGGGTGGTGCCCGTGTCGGAATTCGTCAGTGTGACCGTAGCGCCTGGCACCACCGCATTGGCCGGGTCCATGACGGTACCCTGCAATCCGCTGGAAACAGTCTGTCCCAACAGGCAGGCTGCGAAAAGTGTCAAAGCACAGAGAATCTGTGCCAGCTTTCTGATAATCATCAATACCCCCTAAAGTAATCTCAGACTGCAAAGCAAAAACCCCGAAACGGATGCCCAATCCGTCTTACGGGTACAACCGGCCCTCGGCGACGATAAACCTCTGGACGGATGGGTTATGTTATGCCATTCCTCCAGATGGCGCAAGGGTCCTACCGTAGGAATCCATAAATTTCAACAAGTGTTTTGCTTTCAATGAGTAACAGCGACGTAGAAAGCCACTTTCTACGTCGCCGCAGGGGGGTATTTCGTAACCTGAATTCTATCGGATCTCCAGGCGTCGGGAGAAGTTTGGCAAATCTGCATGGACGGCGGCCGGGAATCCGGCGTAGAATATCCCGTGGCGCTTCCATGAATCGAATCCTCCGGTATTGCTCCGTGTCGCTGGCTCTGGCCATCGGTTTCGCGGCGGACAATGGACCGGCGATTCGGCAAGCGCTGGCGGCTTTGCAGCGCGGCGATTTCGCGGCCGCCGAACGAACCCTCCGGCCGGAAGTGAAAGCCCGGCCCAATGACGGCGCTGCCCTCACCCTGTTGGGCGTCGCGCTGGACAATCAGAAAAAGTTCCAGGAAGCCGGCGAGGTGCACCGGCGCGCGGCGGCCAGCACCCCCAACTCGCCCGACGTGTGGAACAACTACGCCAACCACCTGCTGGGGACGGGCGACGAGGAGGGCGCGCGTAAGCTCTACCTTCGGGTGGTGGGCTTGGACCAAGCCAACTTCAACGCCAACGTCCAACTTGCCCGGTTGGCGCTGAAGGGGAAGAAGGGAGCCGAGGCTCTCGGCTACTTCAAACACCTCCCCGCCAACCAGCAGGATGCGCCCAACCTGGCCCCCCTGCGCGTGGCGGCGCTGTACCTGGCGGGAGAAGCGGTCGAGGCGGACCATCTGGCCGCGCGCTGGCTGGCCGCGGCCAGGACCGACTTGGGCGCGAGCTTCTCCCTAGGCGTCGCACTGGCCGACGCCGGACAATCCGAAAAGGCCGCGGAATTCTTCACGCAAGCGCTGGCACTCGCGCCCTCGGATTTCAACGTGCTTGTCAATTTGGGCGTGGTGGCATGGCACACCGGCAACTATCAACGCGCGCGCGAGGTCCTGGATGCGGCGCGGCGCCAGCAACCGCAAAACGTCGACGTGCTTTACAACCTCGCCTGCGCCGACCAGGCCGACCAGCGCCCGGAAGCCGCCGTGGCTCTGTTGGCGCAAGCCGCACGTCTGGCGCCCGAGCGCAGCGATGTCCAGAAATTGCTCGCCCTGGCGACCGGCGACTTGGGAGCGATGGACGATTCGGCCGCGGCCTGGGACCGTTACCTGAAGCTGCAGCCCAATGACGACGTGGCCCGGCGCGAGCGCGGTCTCACGGCGGTTCGAATGGGCCGGCTCGAGCAAGGCTTGGCCGACCTCCGCTGGTTCGTCTCGCGCCATCCCACCGATGCCGTGGGTCACTTCGCATTGGGAGTGGCCGAAAACAAGGACAATCCGGCGCTCGCGCTCACGGAATTCGACCGGGCACTGGCTCTCCAAGCCGGCTTCGCCGCGGCTCACGCGGCGCGCGGCAGCCTGTACTACCAGATGGGCAAACCCGAGGCCGCCCTGGCCGACCTGGAAGCGGCCGCCGCACTGCGCCCCGACGATGCCGTCAGCCTGGATCGCCTGGGGCAAACGTATCTCGCCCTCGACCGCGCCGCCGACGCGGTGCGCGTGCTGGGCAAGGCAGCCGCCCTGGCCCCCGGCGATTCCAAAACTCAGCTCCATCTGGCGCGCGCCCTTGCCGATGCCGGGCAGACGGCGGAATCTAAAGCGGCCATGGATCGCTTCCGCCAACTCGGCCCGGTGATCAGTAAAGCTGTCCCCGGCGGGCTGGTGGATTATCTTAGTCTCACCCCGGAGCAGCGGCGCGCCGATTATCGCCGGCGCCTGGAGCGCGTAGTGCGCGAACATCCGGAAGATGCGGCGGCGCAGGTGGACTATTTGCGGCTCCTGCTGCAAGAAGGTGAGTCGCCCCAGGCGGTGGAGGTCGCACGCCAAATCGCCGCCCTGAAGCCCGTGGCGCCGCTGCTGGCGGATGCGGGGCGCGCGTTGCTGGAAGCGCGGCAGTATGCTCCGGCACGCGAACTGTTGGAGAAGGCGGTGGCAGGCGCGGCCGATGTGGAACTGGATCTCGCCATTGCCGCCTTTCATGCAGCCGGGCCCGCCGAGGGCACGCGGCTGCTGGACGGCGTGCCGGAAGCGGCGCGCGGTGGCGATTACTACCTGGCCCGGGCCGAGATGCTGGATGCATCGGGCAACGCGGCGGAATCCTCGGCGGCGCTCGAGCAGGCGCTGCGCAGGTCACCGCGGCAGAGCGGTCTGTACCTCGAAGCATGCAGCTTTCTGCTGCGCACGGGACGTACGGACGAGGCCGTGCGAGTCAGCGAGCAGGCCATGCAAGCGTTTGCGAAGAATCGCCAAATTCTGCTCCTGCGGGCGGTGGTGCTGGAACAGGCGGCCCGCGGCGGTGAGGCGGAGTCGCTGCTCGAGCGGATTCAGAATGGCTGGCCGGAGTGGCAGGTTGGGTGGTTGGCGCACGGAATCATTCTGGCAATGCACGGACGTAGCAGCGAAGCCCGCGCCGCGCTCTCTACCGCCCTGGCGCTGGGTTCGCAAGATCCCCAAGTGCGGCACTACCTGCAGGAAATCTCCGCCGGCAGAGAGGCACAGCCCCCGGATCTCACCCTTCTGCTGCTTTCCAAGCCGTCTCAGGACCGGTAGTTCGGCGAGATTCGAAAGTTTTGGAACTATTTTCCGCGACGACGTGATAGAATCCCATGCCAGAGGTTAGAAATATGGGTAGCACCACGATTGTGCGCTCCGAGCCCCCGCTGTCGGCTCGCGAGGAGGCGGTTCGTCCCCGCCGCGAGGAGGTCCGGGAGCAGTTGGCCCGCCTGCTGGCCAACCCTCTTTTCCAACACAGCAAGCACTATCCGGGCTTTTTGCGATACGTCGTCAACGAGACCCTGGAAGGCCGGGGAGGGTATCTTAAGGAACGCGCGCTCGGAGTGGAAGTATTTGGCCGCGATCCCGATTACGATACCAACGCCGACCCGGTGGTCAGAACCTCGGCTTCCGAGGTGCGTAAGCGGATCGCGCAGTACTACCACGAGCCCGGCCACGAAAGCGAGGTCCGCGTCGAGTTGACCTCTGGATCCTATACTCCGGAGTTCCGTTATGCCGCGGTGGGGCAAAGGCCGCTGGTCTTAGCCGAGCCGCCCGTAAGAACCAGGCTTGTGGCCCAGGTGCGCCAGTGGGTGCAACGGAGATGGGTTCTGCTGGCGGTGTCCGCTGCCGCCCTGTCGGTCCTGGGAATCGGTGCCGCCGAGTTGCGCGGCACGCCCAGTGCGGTGGAGAGTTTCTGGAACCCGGTCTGGGGAACGGCCGATTCCGTGATGATGGCGATTGGGGGGGCGCCGGATCCGATTGATCCGCGCGACATGCCGGCGGGAGTCTCTACCGGACCCACCTTCCGCGACATCATGAAGACCGACCGCATGTCGTTCACCGACGCCCTCACCATGGCGCGGCTTTCCGGCCTGACTCGCGAGTACGGAAAGCGAAAGCTCGACATCCGGCGCGCCAATGCGTTCTCCCTCACCGATTTGCGCAAAGGACCGGTGATTCTGGTGGGCGCCTTCAATAACTCCTGGACGATGCGCCTCGGCGCCGACCTGCGCTTCCGCTACGAGTCGAACCGACAGACGCACATCGGCGCGATTCGCGACCGGCAGAATCCTTCCAACCATAGCTGGATCCACGACCCCGGCGTCCCGTACTCGACCGTCATCCAGGACTACGCCGTAGTCTCCCGCTTCTTGAATCCGCTCACCGAGAAAATGGTCGTCGTGGTGGGAGGAATGGGCCGCGACGCCACCATCGCCGCCGGCGAATTCGTCACCGATCCCAGGTATCTGGAAATGCTGGCAAGCCGCGCGCCCCGGGATTGGGCGCGCAAGAATCTGCAGGTGGTCATAGCCACCGATGTAGTCAACGGCAACACCGGTCCGCCGCGCATCCTGGCGACTTACTTCTGGTAGCGTAGCCTTCCAGGCTGCCATGCCCCGCATTCGTGGGGGCATCTTTTCCAGGTTTCCCATCCCATTCCGCCACGGACTTTTCCGTGGCATTGAACTCTGCGCCTCCTCCGCGTTCCCGGCGTCTCCGCGCTGAAGGGACCGGGCGCGCCATTTTCCGGCGGCCGGGGTTCACGGTCGAAACGCTATTCCACCATCGGAAACCGGCTGAGCGGAAAGGTATCCACCGGCGCCGAGCGCTGCTGCACCAGCACACCGCCGTCCACCACCAGGCACGCGCCCGTGATGTAGCGCGCGTCCTCCGTGGCCAGGAACACGGTGGGCCCGGCGAGATCCTCGGGCGTGCCCAGGCGTCCCATGGGGACCACGGCGCCGCGCTCCGCCGCCGCTTCGGGGGAAAGATCGTAGGTGCGAATCAGTCCGGGCACGATGGCGTTGACCCGCACCCCGTAGGGGGCGAGATCGAGCGCCATGGCGCGGGTCATGGCTTCGATGCCGCCCTTGGACGCGTCGTAGGCGACGTTGCCGCGGTGCGACCGCGTGGCGCCGCCGCTCGACATATTGAGAATCACACCGGAGCGCCGCCGCACCATGCCTCGCGCGGCGCGAAGAGAGCACAGGAACGCGCCTTTCAGATTGACGCCCAGCATCTGGTCCCACCACGCCTCGTCGCCTTCCAGAAAATGGCGCGCGGCGTGAATATTGCCGGCGTTATTCACCAGCACGTCAACGCCTGAGAATTCCGCCTCCACGCGATCGAACATGGCATCCACCTGCGCCTTGCTGGCCACATCCGCGGGCGTAGCGATTGCGCCGCCGATGGCCCGCGCGACTTCGTTTGCCCTGCCTTCATCCAGATCGTTGACGGCGACGCGCGCGCCCTCCGCCGCAAACCGCTCCGCCACCGCGCGCCCGATGCCGTGCCCCGCCCCGGTGACCAACACCACTTGATCGACAAATCGTTTCATGGATACCGCCATCATAACAACGCGGGCGACGGGCCCGGATATCCTGGCGACAAACTGGTGACACAACTGGCGACAAGCCCGCGCCCGCGCCGCGTGACGGGGGATGCGCCCTGCTAACTGCCCATGCCGACGAAGCAGACGCCCAACAGAATCAGCCCCAGACCCATGAATTTCTGTTTGGTCAGCGCCTCGTTGAAGAACAGCTTGGCCCACAACAGGCCCCAGATATATCCCAGCGAGACCATGGGATACAGCACGGAAAGCTGCCCGTTCTTGATGCCCCAGGCGTAGAATACGCTGGAACCCAAAAACAGCGCGATGCCGAACAGCAGTTTGGGATTCAGGAAGCTCCAGATGGAGCGCGTCAGATGCGCCGACCCCGCCTTGAGAAATGCCATTCCCAGGGAACCGATCACCGAAGCCACGAACACCAACAGCATCGAACTGACGAGCGGCGTCATTTTTTTCCCCGCCGGCCCATCACCGCGACACCCAGCACGATGGTGACGATCCCGATGTTCTTATATAAGTTCGATGGTTCGCCCAGCACCGTATAGCTCAGCAGCGTGGTCCACACATAGGTGAGCGCGATGATGGGGTACAGCATCGACATTTCCGCGTTCTTGAGCGCCAGGACCATCATCAGGGTATTGATCCCGTAAATCGTGTAGCCGGCGACCAGCGGCAGGTTGGTCACCAGCGCCATCCAGTGCGGCGAGAAGTGGTTCATGCCGGTCTTGATCAGGAGTTGTGCCGCCGCGCCCAGAATCGTGCAGGTGAATACCAGCAGGAAGGAGTTGCGCCGCGCCTTCTCATCGGGCTGTGAAATTGCAGTCGTGACAGTTGTACTCAACCGGGGAACCTTGAGAGAGACTCGCCAATCGACGGATCTCAAAACAGGATAACAAGGATTTCGCTAGAATGAATGACTGTGGATCCAGAAAACGTACTAGTAGCGGACGAAGAGCCCTTGGAAGGACCCGAGTACGCGCCGCCGGAAGCGCAGCGCGGTTTCATCGCGGAATGGGCCGTCACCATCATCCTGCTGCTGTTCGGCACCACGAACCTGGTGCAGGCCTTCGTGATCCCCACCGGATCCATGGAGGACACGCTGCTCATCGGCGACCATCTGCTGGTCGATAAACTGGCTTTCTCGCCTTCCGGCCCCGTCTCCAAACACATTCTTCCGTACACCGAGGTCAAACGCGGGGATATCATCGTATTCCGTTACCCCGTGGAAATTCAGCAGACGTTCGTGAAGCGCTGCATCGGTGTCCCGGGCGACCGCATCAAGCTGGTCGACAAGCAGTTGATCCTCAACGGCCACGCGGTCAATGAGCCCTACGTCTACCACAAGACCGAATACATCGATTCCTATCGCGACAATTTCCCGAGCGAGCCCAACGTACACGTGGCCGATGCCGCCAGCGACATGTTGAACAGCCACGTGGTCTCTGGCGAGGTAGTGGTGCCGCCGGGCTTCTATTTCGCCATGGGCGACAACCGCGATTCCTCGCTCGACAGCCGGTACTGGGGCTTCGTACCCGGTGGCAACATCATCGGCAAACCCCTGATCATTTACTGGTCCTACGATGCCTCCACCGAAGCGCTCTCCAAGCCCATGATTTCGGTGGATCATCTGCTCGACCTCGTGCAGCATTTTCCTACCAAGACCCGCTGGCGCCGCTGCTTCCGCCTGATCCGCGGCTACCCCTTGAAATAACATGAACCGACATCATTACGGCCTGATTCTCGCCGGAGGGCGCGGCACGCGCTTCTGGCCGCGCAGCCGCAAGCGCTCCGCCAAACAGGTGCTCAATGTGGTGGGCGAACGCAGCCTGATTCAGTCCACCGTGGACCGTCTCACGCCGCTCATCGCCCCGGAGCGCCTTTGGGTGCTGACCAACGACTACCTGCGCGATATCGTCATCAAGCAACTCCCCGATGTTCCCAGGAGCCAGATCCTGGCCGAACCCATGCAGCGCAACACCGCGCCCGCCATCGGTCTGGCGGCGCAGATTCTGCACTCGCTGGACCCCGGCGCGGTGATGGGCGTCTTCCCCTCCGACCACGTGATCGGCAAAATCCCGCAGTACCGCGCCGTCGTCAAGGCCGCCTTCAAGGCTGCGGCCGGCCGCCGCCTGGTGGTGGTTGGCATCCAACCCCGCTGGCCCGAAACGGGCTACGGCTACATCGAATTCCCCCGCGGCTGCGCGCCCGGTGGCGCCGAGCCCCTCGCCGTGCGGCATTTCCACGAAAAGCCCGCACTGCCCAAAGCCAAACGCTACCTCAAGGCCGGCAATTTCTTTTGGAATTCCGGCATGTTTTTCTGGCGCGCCGACGTGCTGCTCGATCAATTGCGGCTGCATTTGCCGCGCACCGCCACCGTGCTGGCTTCCCTGCCCCGCTTCGGCTCGCGCGGGTTCGCCGCCAGCCTCAAGCAGGCCTTTCCGCTCTGCGACAACATCTCGATAGACTACGCGGTACTGGAAAAGGCCGGCGAGGTTTACGGTATTGCCGCCGGCGATTTCGGCTGGAACGACGTGGGAAGCTGGAATGCCGTTTACCAGCTTCTGGAACGCGACCCACAGGGGAATTCCATCGCCCTGGAATCCATCGCGCTGGATTCCCACAACAACTTCGTCGACGCCCGCGGCAAGCTTGTCGCCCTGATCGGCGTGAGGAATTTGATCGTCGTCGATACCCCGGACGCCCTCCTCGTGGCCGCCCGCGACCGCGCTCAACAGGTAGGCGATATCGTCAAGGCCCTGGAACAGCGCAACCGCCACGACCTCCTGTAATCTAAAGTAAATACTCCGGCATTTACTCTGGATATCGTGGCTAAATACTCCAATGTTTATGGGACTTGAAAAATAATATAACTCGATAATTTCCGCATATTTTCCACATATTATCCGTTATAGTTAATAGTACGCAAGGTACCATATTGTGTGCTGTTCGTATTGCGGCAAAGAAATCGGGGCGTTTCGCCTGCTTCGGGACAGCGAGTTTTGCTGCGCGCTTCACCGTGAGAAATACGGAGAGCGTTTAGGCAGGGCGCTGCACGAAATCGCCGCGCCGGCCCCGGCCCCGGCAGGCCTTGCGGGTTTCCTCATCCGGATGCCCTTGCAGCAGGGCAAGCTCACCAGCACCCTGACCCCGCGGCAAACGGCCGGCAGCCGCAATCCCATCCGGACCGGCTCCTCCTGGCCGCTCACCATCGACTGCAGCGACGGCCCCAGCGAACCCGCCCCGGGTGCCGAATCCGCGCGCGGCGAATGTCCGCCGCCCAGCCAGCGCTGGATGCCCTCGCCCCCGGCCGAACC
>CABDXZ010000821.1_pt1 | contig 12708 bp, 11 predicted proteins | sample 3421441 | NCBI WGS metagenome assembly CABDXZ01 (sample SAMEA5534336, study PRJEB31848) | metagenome | biome: tundra; feature: field; material: soil | place: USA | collected 2013-05 | depth 0.15 m | reverse complement strand
CCGCCGGCCCTCGGCGGCGATTCGGCGGCGCGTCGATCAGGGACGCCGGTTCCTGCTAAGGCGCATGTGCCAGGGCGGCGGCTGGAATCACGGTTCCGTACGCGCACTCGGCTATGAGGCCACGCCCTACCCCGAAACTACCGGCATGGCGCTCGCCGCCCTGCGCGGGGTTCGTTCCACCGAAACCGAGCACGCCCTCGATGTGGCCGGCCGCTTCCTCGGCGAATGCCGCTCCGCCGACGCACTGAACTGGCTGCGCATCGGGCTCCTCGCCCACGGCCGCCTGCCCAATGGCTACTGCCCGCCGGCCCAACTGCCATGCCGGACACTGCCGGAAACCTCGCTGGACATGCTCCTGGCGGCAACGCCAAAGGGTACCGATTTCTTCTGGACCTGATCCATGGCACAACTACTCACCAGACGCCAATGGTTGACCGCCACCGCCGGCGCCGCCCTCCTCACCGGCTGCGCAACCCAAACGCGCAGCAGCGTGCCGGCGCGCGTCTCCATCCTCAAGGTGCCCGCCTACGACCAGACCGTCTACGACACCGTGCGCCGCCTGCTGGTAGAACATCTCGGCACCGTCCGGGGACGCCACATCCTGCTGAAACCCAATCTTGTCGAGTTCGAACCAGCCAGCAGCATCAATACCCACCCCATACTGGTTCACGCCGCCTTCGAGGCATTCCGTGCCATGGGCGCCGCCACCGTACGCATCGCCGAGGGGCCTGGACATCGCCGCAACACCCTCGACCTGGCCGAAGCCGCCGGGTACTTTCATACCGTCCCGGACTTCGAGGATCACTTCGTCGACCTCAACCTCGATGAGGTCACGCGCGTCCGCCCCTCTGCTCAGTTCTCCCGCATCAAGAAACTCTACCTCCCCAACAGCGCTCTCGGCGCCGATTTACTGGTCTCCATCGCCAAGATGAAAACCCACCACTGGGTGGGCGCGACCCTCTCCATGAAGAACCTGTTCGGCGTCGTTCCCAGCGGTATTTACGGCTGGCCCAAAAACGTGCTCCACTGGGCGGGAATCGACGAATCGATTGCCGATCTGCATGCCGCCTTCCCGCGCCACTTCGCCATCGTCGACGGCATCGTCGGCATGGAGGGTAACGGTCCCATTCAGGGCGCGCCCAAACATGCTGGAGTGCTGGTGGCCGGAAGCGACCCAATAGCCGTGGATGCCACCTGCTGCCGCGTCATGAAGATCGATCCCATGCGGATCCGCTACCTGCAACTGGCCGCCAGCCGGGACGCCGGGTCACAGATTGCCGAAGACCATATCCGGCAGATTGGCGAATCCATCCGGAGCGTGTCTACGCCTTTCGAATTGATTCCGCAGTTCCGGAAACTCCGCTTGGAGAATGGCTAAATGCGAAAGTGCAAACATATTGCTGCGGGCATTATCGGGCTTGTTCCCCTTGAGCTGAACCGCCCGCGCCTTGCCGGCTGGCCCTGGCGAAAGATACTGGCGGACGCCGGCCTTCTAGTGGCCTTTGCGGTGACTTCCTCCCTGCTGATTCGCCGGTGAACGCGCCGGCCTTCAGCCCCCCACGCGCCCCGCGGCAGCCAGCATCACCATCAGGTTCCAGATCACCAGCCCGCTATACCAGTAAGAAATCCAGCGGACGATGTGAGCTTTGTTCGCGTAGGCACAAAAAGCGCCGATCCCCAGAGCCAGTACTTTCGAGGCAACCACCCCCGCCGCCGGTCCGGCATGCATCATCAGCCTGATGAACGGACTGGCTTCCGCCGCACCCACTCGAAAACCGAGGAGCGTGGTTAATAGATCCAGCAGTTGTAAGTATATGAAGACCTGGTAAATTCCCATTAAGTATTTTCCCTGATAATCTATCGGCTCTTCTCCGCAACCAGTTTAGCCCGTCGCTCATACAAAAAAGTGCCAGTTTTGTACCGCCTGTACCAGCGGCCGCCGCTCGTCCCAGTACAAAGCAGCGGATTTGGGACCTTCCTTCGCGCCCTCCCGTCAAGCAGCGGATGTTTTGGCAGGTCCGCGGAGCGGTTGCCTCGCAAAGCCGTCTGCTAAATTGGTGGACAGTGACTCCTTCGGCGTTGAGCCCGTTCCTGATGGTGGAATCCAGCGGACGGCGTTTTCCCCTGGGCCAGGGGCAGTCTTGGGCCATCGGACGGGGCGACGGGTGCGCCGTCATGCTCGACAGCCGTTCGGTATCGCGCTTGCACGCCCTGATCCAGCTCCGGGACGCAGGCTGTCTGGCGCTGGTGGATCTGGGCAGCCGCAACGGTTCCTTTGTCAACGGGACCCGCGTGAGTTTTCCGGTGGCGCTTAACGACAAAGACAAGATCCTGTTCGGTGACCAGCAACTGATCTTCTGTAACCCGGCACGCTCCGCATCCCTGTTGACCGCCCCTGGCGTGGACCCGAGGAACGAGGCCACCACCGCGCTGCACACCAACCGCCTTACCACCATCCTGGTCGTGGACATCCGCGATTTCACGCCGCTGGCCCGCAGCCTGCCGGAATCCCTGCTCTCCCAAACCATCGGTACCTGGTTCCTGCGCAGCGGGCAGATTGCGCGACGCCAGGGAAGTTGGGCACAGAAGTACATCGGCGACGCGGTCATGGCCGTGTGGGTCCACGATCGTCCGCCGCACGCGGGCGCCGATATCTTGCGCGTGCTGCGCGCCGTGAGCGAGATCGACACCGCCACCGCGGAGATCAGCAAATCGCTGGCGTTGCCGGCACCGTTACGTATCGGCGCCGGAGTGAATACCGGTCCGGCAATTCTCGGCGGTACGGATTACACCGCGCTCGGCGACACCGTCAATGCGGCTTTCCGCCTGGAATCGGCCACCAAGGGGATCGGCCTCGGCGTAGCGCTGGGAGAACGCACCTATCATGAATTGGCTCCCCGGGAGCGCACCTGCTTCGTCCGGCGGGAAGTGGAACTCAAGGGATACGACGGAGCCAGTATCGCCTGGGCGATCTCCTTCGAGGCCTTGCGGGAAATGCTGCGATCCGAGCCGCGCCCCGCTCCGTAGCGTAGCCTTTCAAGGCTGCCATGACCGCTTTCGAGCGGGCATTCTTCTACCCCCCGCTACATATACTCGGGAATCTGAATCCCCAGGATCGCTCCCGTGCGCTCCAGTTGGCGGCCGAAGAAATCCGTCATCCACAGCAGAAATACCTTCCTTTCGCGATCCGGTTCGTGAATGATCGAGTACTTCTGGTAGAAATTGCTATACGCCTGCGCCAGTTGGAAGGCGTACCTCGCCACGTGGGCCGGCTCGCCCGAATGGACCGCGCTCTCCACCGCCGAATCCACCTTCGAAGCCGCCAGCAGCATCTGCCAGAAATCTTCGCTCTCGAGTTGCCGCGCCATCGCCGCGGTATCGAGCTCGCTCGCGAAGTCGGGAACCGTCTCGCCGCGCTCCTCCAGCTTGCGCAGAATGTTGCGCGCCCGCACCGCCGAGTATTGCACGTACGGACCCGTCTCGCCCTCGAAACTCAACGCCTCCTGCAAGTCGAAGGCGATCACCGTATTGCGCGTGAACTTCAGCAGGAAATAGCGCAACGCCGCGATGGCGATTTGCGTGGCCACGTGCAGATTCTGGGCCGCCGCGTCGTCGGGGTGCCGCGAACTCACCTCTTCCAGCGCTTTAGAGATCAGGCTGTCCATCAGATCGTCGGCCTTCACGCCCAGCCCCTTGCGGCCCGAGACTTCCACGTACGGCCGCTTGCGGTCTTCCTCCGACAGCGGAATGCCCAGGTCCGCGCAGCAGCGCGGCGAAAGCGCCACCATCTCGTAGTTGAAGTGGATCGATTGGTCCGCCTGTTCGTTGTAGCCCAGCGCCCGCAGCCCCGCCACCACCACGTCCTGCAGATACGATTGCCGCGCGTCGATTACGTTGAACACGCGCGTGCCGTGTCCGAACTGCTGCCCCACCGCCGCCGGCTCATCCGTGGTCACCCACAGTATCCGGCCGTCCGCGTACGTCTGCCACGGCCGATAGTAGAAATCCTTGCCCAGCAGCCCGAATTTCCAGAGCTGGTATGCGATGTCCTTGCCCACATAGGTCACGGTGCCGTCGGAGCGCACGATCACCTTGCCCTCTTCGGAGAGCCCCGGCATCACCCAGCAGCCCGAGTTCTTGCCCTCGGTCTCGAAGTAAATCGCCTGGCGTTCCTTCAGCAATTCGAACGCCGAGGCCCAGAACTTCAGGTGCAGGATTTCGCTTTCGCGGGGCAGCACGTCGTACTCCACGTCCAGCCGGAGCATCGTCTTCAGATGCGCTTTGACGATGGCATCGGCCACAACGTGCGCCAACTCGGCGACTTCGCCCTCTCCGGCTTCGATGGCGTGCAGCGTGGCGCTGCGCCACGGCAGCGCTTCCGGATGGTCCTTGTAGTAGCTCGACGTGTGCGCGTACAGATCCCAGCAGTAATAATCGAAGCGTACGGCCGGGTCGGCCAGCAGCGCAAGGACATCGGCCAGGCTTTTCTTTTCCAGGTAGTGGAAGCCCACCACCACGTCCGCCACCTGCACGCCGGTGTTGTCGATATAGTTCTGCACTTCCACGCGCTTGCCGCCGGCGCGCATCATGCGCACGAACGTGTCGCCCAGCGTCGCGTTGCGCAGGTGGCCGATGTGGGCCGCCTTATTGGGATTGATGTTGGTGTGCTCGACGATGATCTTTTCGTCCGGGCCAGCCTCCGCCGGGCTCTCGCCGCGCATCAGGTCCGCGGCATAGGCGCCACGATCCAACCGGATGTTGATGTACCCGTTGCCGGCCACTTCCAGGGCTGCCACGCCGGGGATCGGCCCGATCTCCGCCGCCAGTTCGGCCGCGATCTTCTTGGGCGCCTGCCGCAACTGCTTGGCCAGTTGGAAGGCCGCGGGCACCGCCATTTCGCCGAAATCGCTCTGCCGCGGCTGCTCGATAGTTACCGCCAGATCGACGCCGTAGCGAACCTGTATGTGCGCGTGGAACGCGCTCGCAATCTGCTTTTCAATGGAATGAAACACGGGGAACTTCGAGTATAACGCTTTCGCCCTCAGATCTCGTATTCCGGCGCCTTCGTGCTCGTTCTGCGTCCGAAATCGATGTGATTCCAGATGCGTTCGTGAACGAAATACACACCGATCTTGAGCACCATATCGAGCGCGCCCGCCCCCAGCGAGAGCGAACCTTTCCCCGTCAGTACGTAGAAGATCAGCGCCGTGGTCGCCGAACCGAGGATTCGGTAGCTGACCGCTTTGGCAATGCTCCGGTAATGGCTTTCGACGTGGCCCACTGCCCTCCGATTGTACTATACCTGATGGAGATTGCCGTGATCGGTGGGACAGGCCATCGATTTTTGTGGCCTGTCGATCTCCTGCACGATGCCGCAGTCCGCCGCCTGCTACGCGCAGTAATCCACCGCTGCTTCCGCCAGAATCTCCGCCAGCGTGACTACCGATTCCACGTCCACCCACTCCACGTCCGAGTGGGCCCCCGCGCCGCTCGCTCCGCACACCACGGTCTCCACGCCCGCCGCCTGCAACAGCGCCGCGTCCATCCACGGGGTATCGCCGATGTGGGCGGCCGGGCAACCGCGCACTTTAGCCGCGGCCCGGTCCACCGCCTTCACGATGCGCGCTGTCGGCGCCACTTCGAAGGGGTCGCGTACGAAGAATGGCCGCACCGTCGCGTGGAAATACGCATCCTGTGCGGCGAGCCGATCCACGATGGCCTGAATCTCCGCCGTCGCCAGGTCCGCCGTTTCCCCCGGCACGGTGCGGCGCTCGATTTGCACCGTGCTCGACGGAGCATAGGTGCTGAGGCCGGCGCCGCCGCGCAGCATGGCGGCGTGCAGCGAGGGCGGGCCCACCAGCGGGTGCGGCGCACGCCGGCGCAGGTCGCGCTCCAGTTCGCTCAGCAGGGCCAGGAAGTGGCCCATTTTCATGTTGGCATCGATGCCCAGTTCGAACTTGCTGCCGTGGGCCGCGCGCCCCGCCGTCTCCACCTGGATCCACAAATAGCCCTTGTGCGCCAGGCAGACTTCGAGGTTGGTAGGTTCGGTCACGATGGCGCCATCCACGTTGCCGTGGGCGATGACGTGCGCGATCATGTCGCTCGTGCCCAGGCTGCCGTACTCCTCGTCCGCCACCGCCGCCACCAGCACGTCGCCGCGCAGGCGCGTGCCCGAATCCTGGAGCGCCTTGGCGGCAGCCATGCATGCCGCGAGCGAGCCTTTCATATCGTAGGCGCCGCGCCCGTACAGCTTGCCGTCGCGCGTGGCGCCGCTGAACGGTTCGGCCATGCCCGCGACGTCCACCGTGTCGCAGTGCGCATGGAGCATCAGGCTGCGGCCACCGCCAGAGCCCGCCAGGCGTCCCAGTACGCTCGTCCGCCCGGGCGCGGGTTCCAGTATCTCCACCGCGAGGCCGCGGGCGCGAAGCGATTCCGCGATGAAAGCAGCGATCTCCTTTTCTCCCGGCGCGCCGGGCACGAGCGTGGGGTTGATCGAATTGATTCGCACGAGGCGAGCCAAAGTCTCCAGTGTGTACTTGCGGTCAATCCGCATGGCACTTACACCCCTAACTTCACCGCTCGTCCAGCGGGCATGGTGACCGTCTGCGTGCGGCCATTGAAGCGCACCGTCGCCTTGGCCGCCACGGGAGATCGCAGGGTGGCGGAAGTAAGCTTCCCGTCTTTCCACGCGATATCCACGGTGACGTTGCCGCGCGCCTTGAGACCCGTGACGGACCCCTCCGCCCACGCCCGCGGCAGCGCCGGCAGCAGATGAATTTCCCCGGCCTGCGATTGCAGCAGCATTTCCGCCATCCCCGCCGTGGCGCCGAAGTTGCCGTCGATCTGGAACGGCGGGTGCGTATCGAATAAGTTGGAATACACGCCGCCTCCCTTGCCGTAGTCGATGTTATTGCCTTTGCCCGTGATGTGCAGCAGGTTGCGCAGCAGGCGGTGCGCATGATCGCCATCCAGCAGCCGCGCCCAGAAATTGATGCGCCAGGCCATGGCCCATCCCGTGGATTGATCGCCGCGCGCGGTGAGGGATATCTTGGCCGCATTGGCCAGTTCGGGCGTCGCCACCGGCGATATCTGGCGTCCCGGATGCAAGGCGAACAGGTGCGACACGTGGCGGTGCTCGTCGCGAATATCGTCGCGGTCTTCCGGCCACTCCTGCAGTTGTCCCCACGCGCCGATTTTCGGCTTCAACAGTTTCTCCCGCATTTGCGCCACCTTCTGCCGGTACTCGGCATCCACGCCCAACGCGGCGGCAGCCTCCATGTAATTGGTGAAAAGATCCCAGACGATTTCCTGATCGTAGGTCACGCCGGGTTCCTCCGGTCCATGCTCCGGGCTCCAGCCATCCGGCGTCACTAGTGCTCCATCGGCCCGCGCCACCAGGTGGTCCTCCCAGAATTGAGTTACCTCCTTGAGCACCGGGTAAGCCGTCTTTCGCAGGAACTCCCGATCCCGCGTGAAAGCGTAGTGCTCCCAGTAATGCTGTGCGTACCAGGCCGACCCGGGAGGATTCCACTTGAAACTCCCGGCGCCGAAAATGTTGTTCTCGGTCTGCACCGTCCAGCCGCGCACGTTCGGATAGTGCTGCCGCGTCGCCAGAGCGCGCACGCCACGCAGGCTGTCGACGTAATCGAAAAACGGAATGGCGCATTCCGCGAGATTAGTCGGCTCGGCCGGCCAGTAATTCATTTCAATATTGATGTTGGAGTGATAGTCGCTGCGCCACGGCGGATTGTTGGAGTTATTCCACAGCCCCTGCAAATTGGCCGGCAGGCTGCCCGCCCGCGAGGAGGAGATCAGCAGGTAACGGCCGTACTGAAAGAAGAGCGCCTCCAGTTCGCCGTCCGCCGCGCCATCGCGATAGCGCACCAGGCGCTCGTCGGTAGGCAGATCTGCCGCGCCGCCGCCGAGAGAGAGCGACACGCGCCGGAACAGCCGCTGGTAATCGGCCACGTGCGCCGCGCGTAAGTCCGCGTAGGGTTTTGCGGCAGCGGCCCGGAGTTGCCGCGCGACGCGCTCGTGCGGCGCATCGCCCCTCCACCCGCGCGCCCGGTCGGCCAGGTAATTGGTGCCTGCCGTCACCAGGATGGTGAGCGCGTCCGCATGCTCAATGCGCAGCACGCCGTCCGGCGACGCCGTGATGTGTCCTGCCGTGTTGACTACCTGTACGGCGGTCTCATACTGCAAGCCGTTAGCCAGTTTGCCGGCCGCCGTCAGCAGGTTGCCGGAGGCGGTAGTAGGCGCCGCGTGAGCGTCGGTCAGTTTCAGCGTGCCGTTGTAGGCGCCGGGCTTATCCGCGGTGTAGCGCAAGACCAGCGCCTGTTGCGGCGCGCTCGCCAGATACTCCCGCCGGTAGGCGATTCCATCCGCCGAGTAAACCGTCCCATGAATCGCCGTGTCGATGTCAAGCCGCCGCTGGTATGCCAGGGGCGCGCCATGCGTCAGATCGAGCCACAGGTCACCGAGACTCTGATAACTGCCGGTATCTTTTTCGTCGCCGGTCCAGAGCGAGATTTCGTTGAGTTGCAGGTGTTCGTGGCGCGCGTCGCCGAAAATCATGGCGCCCAGCCGTCCATTGCCGATCGGCAGCGCCTGGCTCTGCCAGTCCTCGGCGGGCTGATTATAGTGCAGGGCCAGTTGCTGGCCGCTGGCGGCGGCGGCCAGGGCAATCGCGGTAAGAAATGCGCGAGCGGTGGATTTCATGGTCTTTTTCATTGTGCACTTTCCAGGGCGGTGCGGCGGTTCGCCACCGCATATCTGTCATATTTTGGACATTTCTGGAATATCGGTACTTTTTGGCGGGTAATGGTACCGAAAAATGTTACATCGCATCGCGCATTCCCTGCGCACTCAACTTATAATAAGTGTCATATGTCCATTAGTCTTGACAAAGCGACCTTGGAAGCTGCGCTGGTAGGTTACCAGCAGCACCTTCAGCAGATTGAAGCGAAGATGGCGGAACTGCGCGGCATGCTCGGAAACACGCCTGCCGCGGCCCCTGCGGCCAAGCGCGCGCGTAAAGCCGTCCCGGCAAAGCAGAAGCATCGGATGAGCGCCGAGGGAAGAGCGCGTATCGCTGCCGCGCAACGGGCCCGCTGGGCCAAAGCCAAGAAAGGCCAGTAGCCGCAAGACCAGACCTGCCCTAGGCGCGGGCCCGCACGGTGTTGCGGCGCTGCCGCCAGAGACACGCCGCGCCCAGCAGAAACAGGCCCGCGGAAATGAACTGCGACGTATCGAACGCCCCGCCAAACACATTCCCCTGCTCGTGTACCCGGAAGAACTCCACCGAGAACCGTGCCGTGGAGTAAAGCATGAGGTACGCCCCGATAATTCCTCCGTCGCCGTGCGCCTGGCGAATCCGCCAATAGAGAAAGCCGAAAATGGCGAATTCCGCAAAGGCTTCGTAGAGTTGTGTGGGATGCACCGGGAGATTGAGCGGCACGCCCACCAGTTCATGCGCCACCGGACTGGTAAACGTCACCGCCCACGGACGGTGGCACTCCACACCCCAGCAACAACCGGCCGAAAAGCAGCCGAGGCGGCCGATGCCGTGGCCCAGCGCGATCGCCGGCGCGAACACGTCGGCAGTCTTCCAGCCGGGAAGCCGGGTTTTCCGCATGTACCAAACCGACACCGCCAGCGCCGCGATCAGGCCGCCGTAAAACACGCCGCCCGCGCGCAATGTGGAGAGCGAGAGAATCTCGCCGGGGTGCTCCGCGTAATAGCGGAAATCCACCAGAAACATCATGACCTTGGCGCCGGCAATCGCCGACAGCGCGCAGTAGATGCCCAGGTTGGTCACCGCGTCCACATTCAGTCCCGCCTGCCGCGCCAGACGGCCGGCCAGCCACAGCGCCGTCAGAAACGCCGCCGCCACCAGCACGCCATAGGTGGGCAGAAAATGGAAAAGCTCAGGATACATTTGGCGCCTCCCGCTTCGGCCGCAATAAATCGATCAGCAAGAACCCGCTGCCGATCACGATTGCCGAATCCGCCACATTGAACGTATGCCAGTGATACTCGCTGATGTAGAAATCCAGAAAATCCGTCACCTGTCCCCAGGCCACGCGATCGAAGACATTGCCCGCCGCACCGCCCAGAATCAGGGTCAGCCCGCAGAACGAATAGCGGTCCAGCCGCCGTGCGTTCCATAGCATGGCCGCCACAAATACCACCGCCGCCGCCGACAGCACAATCAGCAACGTGGTCCGCCATTCGTTGGTGGAATCGTTCAGGATGCCGAACGCCATGCCGCGATTCTCGGAGTGCACGATGTTGAACAGCCCCGGGATCACCCGCACCGTGTCCATGGCCGACACGTTGCTCTCCACGATCCACTTACTCAGGCGATCCAGCGCAAACACTGCCGCCGCGATACCGTAAGCCTTCACCCGCGGGTCAGCCATGGACGATCTCGTGGACAGCGCCGGCGCACGGCAGGCAAATGGTCGGGAAACTGGCGTCGCCGCCCACGTCCAGGGTGTACTTCCAGCAGCGCTCGCATTTGACTCCCGCCGCGCGCTCCACCCGCACGCCAAGGTCGCCGTCTTCGGCGCGATCCACTGCCACCTGCGACACGATGAACAGCCCGGGCAGTTCTGCCGCGTACTGCTCCAGCAGCGTGTACAGTTCGCCGGACGCCCGGAGCCGCACGCGCGCTTCCAGCGGCGCCCCGATCAGTTTCTCGTTGCGCGCCGTATCCAGACGCTTCAGTACGACATCTCTCACTTCGACCAGACGGTCCCAGTTGGCCGTGCGTTTCCGCGCGGCATCGTCCAGCCCGGCGGAAAGTTCGGCGGGTTCCGGGAAGTACGCCAGGTGGACGCTCTCGGCGCGTCCCATGTGGCCCCACACCTCTTCGGCGGTGAAGCTCATCAGTGGCGCGAGCAGGCGCACGAACGCGTCCAAGAGCCGGTAGAGCGCGGTTTGGGCGCTACGCCTGCCGGGGGATTTCGGCGCCCATGTGTAGAGCCGGTCCTTCAACACATCGAAGTACACCGCGCTCAGATCCACCGTGCAGAAGGCGTAGACCGCGTGATAGACCTTGTGGAACTCGAAGTTCTCGTACCAGGCGCGGCAGCGCGCCACCAGGTCTTCGGCGCGCAGCAGCATCCACTGGTCCAACTCCGCCATCTCGCCCGCCGGCACCGCATCCGTTGCCGCGTCGAAGCCCGCCAGGTTGCCCAGCATGTAGCGGAACGTATTGCGCAGCTTGCGATAGGCATCCACCAGGCGCGTCAGAATCGTCGCCGACATGCGCACGTCTTCGTGGAATTCCACCGACGCCGTCCAGAGCCGCAGAATGTCCGCGCCGTGATCCTTGATGATGGTCTCCGGGTCCACCGCGTTGCCCAGCGATTTGTGCATCGCCTTGCCTTCGCCGTCCAGCACCCAGCCGTTGAGCAGGCACGCCCGGTAGGGCGAACTGCCCCGCAAGGCCGTGCCCACCAATAGCGAACTGTGGAACCAGCCGCGATACTGATCGCCGCCCTCCAGATACACATCGGCCGGCCACGGCAGGCCGAAACTCTCGTTGAGCACCGCCAGATGGCTCGATCCCGAATCGAACCACACGTCCAGAATGTCGCTCTCCTTGGCGAATTCCGTGCCGCCGCACTTGGCGCAGGTGTGCCCCGCCGGCAGCAGTTCCGCCGCCGTGCGTTGGTACCAGACGTCCGCCGTGTGCTCCGCGAAAAGCCGCACGATTCCGTCCAGGATTTTGCGGTCCGTCACGGCCTCGCGGCAGCCCTCGCAGTAGAACACGATGATGGGAACGCCCCACACGCGCTGCCGCGAGATGCACCAGTCGGGCCGCACGGCGATCATGTTGGAGATGCGCTCCTGCCCCCACTCGGGCATCCACTTCACTTGCTTGATGGCATCCAGGGCGTCCTGGCGGAAGTGGTTCAGGTCCATGCCGATGAACCACTGCTCGGTGGCGCGGAAAATCACCGGGTGGTGGCAGCGCCAGCAGTGCGGATAGGAGTGCGCCAGTTTTTCCACGCCCATCAGCGCGCCCGCCGCCTTCAAAAGCTCCAGGACGATCGGGTTGCCTTCCCACACGGTCTTGCCGATAAGCTCGTCCGGCAGATATCCCGGCGCGCCTTCCGCACGGAAAAATCGCCCCGCCGCGTCCACCGGACAATACGTCGCGATGCCGTACTTCTGCCCGATGGTGTAGTCTTCCTGCCCATGTCCCGGCGCCGTGTGCACCGCCCCGGTGCCCTGTTCCAGCGTCACGTGGTCGGCCAGAATCCCCAGCGAATCGCGTTCCAGCAGGGGATGCCGGAATACCGCGCCTTCAATGCGCGCGCCGGGAAACGTCGCGACGGTCTGGTGCTCGTGCCAGCCCAATTTCTCCGCCGTCACGTTCACCAGGTCCGCCGCCACCAGATACACCGCGCCTTCCACCTCCACCGCCGCGTACGCGAAGCGCGGGTTGTAGGCGATCGCCATGTTGGCCGGGATGGTCCATGGCGTGGTGGTCCAGATCAGCCCGTATACGTTGCGGCCGGCGAGTGCCGGATCGATTGCCGCCGCGTCGGAGACCAGCGCAAAGCGCACCCAGATCGAAGGGCTGGTGTGGTCCGCGTATTCCACCTCCGCCTCGGCCAGCGCCGTGCGGTCCCTGATGCACCAGTGCACCGGCTTGAGGCCCTTGTACACGTAGCCGCGATCCAGGAACTCCACGAA
>CABDXZ010000774.1_pt1 | contig 13353 bp, 10 predicted proteins | sample 3421441 | NCBI WGS metagenome assembly CABDXZ01 (sample SAMEA5534336, study PRJEB31848) | metagenome | biome: tundra; feature: field; material: soil | place: USA | collected 2013-05 | depth 0.15 m | reverse complement strand
GAGATCGGTGGTGCGCGGCGGGCGCGCGGCGGCGATCCAGTCGCGGAAAGGAACGTGGGCTTCGGTCGGCCAATCTTCAGCGAACAGCGGGAGGATGCGGGCCAGAACGGGGCCGAATTTTTCCACCTCATCGCAGCGGTCCCAGCCGATATCGATGCGGCGGGGATGGCGGGCGGCGAGGCTGGAGGCGACGTCAAAGCTGAAAACGGCGCCCAGCGAGGTACCGGCGATGCCCGAGACTTCGGGAGCTTCGAACGGTTCCATGTCCGCGCCGGCGGATGGCATCCGCGCGATGCGGTCCGCGAAGTGGAAGAGAAGTTGGTCGGCGAGCCGGGCGACCCGCGGGCTTCGCGGATAGGCCCGGAGGAAGAGTAGGGTTTCGTGGAAGCGGATGGCTTCGGCCGGGGTGCCGAGCCGCCACTTGGCGGCAGCGGTCAGGAGTTTTTCGAGTCGCCCGGTGTCGCCTTGGCCGAAGTCGGCCTTCCAGGCGTCCAGGCGGTCCAGCAGGCGGATCACGACCATTCCACCACTGCCCTCACCGGCTGGCTGGTGATGCGGGAGTGGGCGACCGTGGACCGCGGGCTCATCGTGCCGGATTGTTGAATCATATCACTTCCGCACCAACGGCTAACCCGCGCCTTGACACGGATAGCCCAGCCGAGCGTCCTAAATTCGGCATGGAGACCGTCCGCGGGCTCGCGCCTCACTCTAACCGCTTCTTGAAATAGGTCGCGTAACTCTCGCCGCGCACCGCGTAGAACGGCGCGAAGCGCAGTCCCGGCGCGGCGATGTCGGGCGTCCCGTCCGGCGCATTCACCGCCACCATCATCAGCGGCCCGCGCATCAACGCCACCGTATCCGGGTGCCGGTCGTCGATCGCCTCCGTGCGGTCGCCGAACGGCAACTTCACTTCCACCGTGTCGTTCTTCCGCCAGAGCCGCCGGATCGTCGCGAACGTCCTGCGCTCCGCCGCCACATCCACGCTCTTGCCGTTCACCCGTATCGCGGCCGCGCCCGATAGCCACCCGGGCATGCGCACGTGGATCGCGAATTCCGCCGGCTTCGGCACGTCCACACGCAGTTCCAGCGCGTCGCCGTTCGGGTATGCGGTGCTCTGCATCAGACGCACCGGCACGCCGCCGGAGTTCCACCGCACCTCCGAAGGCGCGAACAGATTGACGTAGACTCCGCTGGAATCCTGGAAGTAGATGCTCACCGCGTAATCGGCCACGCCCTGCACCAGCGTGCCGGAACAGCACGGCCACTTCTTCTTGTAGTAGCCCTTCCGGGCGCCCGACTGGTAATCCGAATAATAGAAATAGTCGCCGTTATTGGATGGCTCGATCGACCCGAGGATGGTGTTGTACAGAACCCGCTCCAGACCGTCCCCGTAGCGCGGGTCGCCGGTGAAACGCAGCAGGTATCGCGCCAGCTTCATATGCGCATAGCACCCGCACGGCGTTTCAAAATGCTCGCGGTGAGCGGTCAGGCTTTCGCCCAGCTTGCCCTCGTGCGGCGGCACGAACGCCTCCTTCGGCCCCCACCCCCCGCTGGCGAACTGTTGCGTTTCTTCGATCATGTCCCAGGCATTGCGAATGGCGCGCAGATACTTCTCGTCGCCCAGCACCTCGTACGCCTTGGCCGCCGAACTGAGCGCGATCACGTGGCTGTAAGCGTGCTTGCCCGGCAGTAGGTTCTTGCCCTGCGCGAGCGGGTCGAAGTACTCCCGGTTGAGCAGGTACAGCCGCGCCATCGCCAGCCATTGCGGGTCGCCCGTCGCTTCGTAGCTGTAAAAAAGATTCTCCGGCAGGATGTACGGTTCGTCGTAAGGCGCCTGCTTGGGACTATCCGGCGTGCGGTCGTAGGTGTGGTCCGGAATATGCCCGATGGCGCCGCGGATGATGCGCGGCAGCAATTCGCGGCCCGCCGCGACCCCGGCCAGGCGGTGCGCGTCCAGCATGCCCACCACATATTTATCCAGGATGTAGCAGGGCCACGTCACGGCGGCCTTCTCGCTGGCATAGGGATATCCGTCCGCGCCCAGCGTCGCCGCGTAGCCCCCCACCAGGGCCTTCACCTTGGCCAGCGTCGCCGGGTGGCGCGTAGTGGCATACATCCGCGCCAGGCCGGAGATGTACTGGCCGATGGTGTGCCCAGGCACGAATCCATCCGCGTCGTACCAGCCGCCCATGTCGTCGCCGGGCGCCGGCAGTCCGGCGCGCTGCCGGTAGACCTTTAACAGGCGATCGTTGTCGAGCGAGAGAAAATGCGCATGGACCCAATCGTACTGCGCCTTGAGCGGTCCGCCGGTGAGTTGGACGTCGGCGTACGTAAACTCGCGCAGGTGTTCCCGGCCGGCGCCGCGAGCCGCGCCCAGCAGCGCGCCGGCAGCCGCGGTGTGCAGAAACCTTCGTCGGGAAAACATGCGCCAGGCCCCCTGACCACTCTACACTTTCGGCAGCTCGTACCCCGCGCGATACTCTTTGCGCAACAGCTTGTTGGCTTCCGCGTCGCCGAACTTCTCGGTTTTCGGATCGAAGCGCACGTCGCGTCCCAGCTTGTACGATACGTTGCCCAAGTGACAGAGCATGGTGCTCAACCTGCCGATCTCCACGTCCGCGTTGGGCTTCTTCCGGCTCTTCACCGCTTCCAGGAAATTGCCCTCGTGCGACCCGCCGCCCGCCGCCGTCTGTGAGACCTTGCCGTCTTTCCAGTGGACCTCCCACCGGTCGTTGAGCGCCAGCACGGTGGCTTCCGTCCCGTAATACGCCGTCGCGAAATCGGCGGGACCGCCCGCGGACTTCGGCCCGATGCGGGGCGCCGCATGCGGCATCAGATAATCGGTGGCGAAGCTGCGCAGTTCGAAGTTGAGCATCATGTCGCCGTAGTCGTAGCTCACCGTCTGCGTATCCGGCACCTCTTTGGCGTCGTCCAGCCAGTAGATGCCTCCGGTGGCCGAGATGCGCTTGGGCAGGCACTTGGACCCGTCGAATCCGCGCATCAGTTGAATCGCCCAGATCGCGACATCGAGCACATGAATGCCCTGGTTGCCGATCTCGCTGTTGCCGTAATCCCAGAAGAAACGCCACGTGTAGTGGAAGCGATTCTCATTGAAGGGCCGCGCCGGCGCGGGACCGAGCCAGCGATCGTAATTCACGCCCATGGGCGCCGCCCCATCGGCCGGCTTGCCAATGTCGATGCGGATCTGGTTGATCCACGCCTTGATCAGCGGGACTTTGCCGATGTTGCCCGACGCCACGAATTCCGCCGCGCCCTTGAAATGCTCCATGCTGCGGCGCTGCGTGCCTACCTGGACCACCCGGTTGTGCTTGCGCGCCGCATCGCGGATGAGTTGGCCCTCTTGAATGGTCTGGCAGAGCGGCTTTTCGACATACACGTCCTTGCCCGCCTGGCAGGCCAGAATCGCCATGCGCGCGTGCCAGTGATCGGGCGTGGCGATCATCACCGCGTCGATTTCCTTGTCGTCGAGCACGCGCCGGAAATCGTCTTCGAAGCCCGGTTTGTCGCCTTGCGCCTTGGCAATATCGGCCCCGGTCTTCTCCAGCACCTTGGGGTCGAGATCGCAGAAGGTCTTAAAACGCGCGCCCGCGCGTATTGCCCGCAGTGCGTCGCCGTTGCCCTGATTGCGTCCGCCGATCAGCGCCAGGGTGACCTTCTCGTTGGCCCCCATCGCCGCCGGGTTGAGATTGACGAATCCGCCCGCCGCCACCGCGCTCGCGGCCGCGCTCTTGAGAAATGCTCTTCGATCCTGCACGCGGACAAGCATATCACGCGTGCAGCGCCGCCCGCGCCAATGCGCTATCGGCGCGAGCTACTCGCCACCTTCGATCCGGTCAACCGTGGCTCGTGAATCTCGGCGATACGGGCAAGGGCGCGGATGTTCTCCCCGTCCTGTTGGGCAAGGCGCTCCAGCGCGGAAATCCGTTGGCTGGTTTCACGCCCTTCCGCGGCCATGAGTTCGACCGTCTGCGTCAGGGCCTCGTGGCGCTCCGTGAGTTTCTCCAGCCGCTCGTCGATGGTCATAGAGTAAAGGTGGGGTGGGATGTGGGATTTGAACCCACGACTTCCAGAACCACAATCTGGCGCTCTACCAACTGAGCTAATCCCACCGCAAGGGACCCCTCTATGGTAACAAGGCGGCGCGAGCGGAGCAAATGCGCGCATAATAGGACGAATCTGTCCGAAAAGGAGCAGCCCATGAGAACTCTCGCCCTGTGCGCGGCACTCTTCGCCGCCACGGCCTCCGCGTTCGCCGGTCCCCAGGAGAGCGAGCTTCGTGCGTCCGGCCGCGCCGCCATCGAAAAGGCCGTCCTCGAAGTCAACGCGCAGATGACGCGCGCCGCCGAAGACCGCGATATCGACCGCCTCTTCAGCTTCATGCTTCCCACCGACCGCGGGTCCATCATTCAGAGCGGCAATCTGTTCCTGACGCGCGAAGAGGCCCTGGCTACCGTCAAGCGGAACTTCCAGGGCGTCGCCGCCATCAAGTACCGCTGGAAGCGGCAGCTCGTCACCGTGATCTCCGCAACCACCGCCCTGCTGGTGTGCGACGGGGAATCGGAAGTCCGCACCGCCCAGGATCCGCCCGCAACCTTCGTCACACCCTTCGCCCAAAGCGTGCTCTTCGTGCTCACCGACGGAAAGTGGAAAGCCCTGCACGCCCACATGTCGACCGTGCCACGTTGAGTAGGACAGGCTGCTGCCCGTCAGGCGACGCGCGTTTGACTACTTCGCGCTGAGCAGATTGGCGAACAGGCGATAGGCCCCCGGCACGCCAGCCGGAAGTTGCCGGAACCACGAATACGCGCTGAAAATGTAGACGCCCTTACCGTAGCGCGTCCAGATCTCCCCACCTTCCAGCGGTTGCTCGCCGGGGTCCTGCGAGGAGAGCACGGTCTGGTAGTGCGCGTCCCACTGGGCGGCGAAGTAGAGACCGCGCTCCTGCACCCAACCATCGAAATCCTTGGGGATAATGTGGTTGGGGAATTGCAGCAGCGGGCTGTCTTCGTGGGGGAACCGGAGCGGCGCCTCTTCCACGGTGATGCGGTATTTATTGCCGCCCGGCACGGCGAACGGGTAGGGCCCGAGGTTGGTGGTCACGGGGGCGCCCTGCTGTTGATTGAAGGGGTTGGGCGGCTGCTGCTGGCCGCGCGGCGCGGTGGGGTCGGGGCTGTCGCCGGTCTGGTATTGCACCACGTACGTGCCGCCGTTCTTCACGTAGTCGAGCAGGCGCGGCTGGTTGGCGCGGATATCGGCGCGCACGTTGTAAGCGCGCACCCCGGCCACGATGGCGTCGAAGCGGCTCAGGTCGCCCTGCTCCAGATCGCTCTGGCCGATCAGCGTGACGTCGAGCCCAAGTTGCCGCAGGGCGTCCGGCATCTCGTCGCCCGCCCCCATGATGTACCCGACCTTCTTCGCGGTGACTTTGATGTTGGCGCGCACCAGTTTGATGTCCGACGGCGGAAACAGGGTCTGCGGCGGGAAGTGCGGGTAGGCGATCGCCTGAATTCCCGATGCAATGTCGCGCCCGTTCACGTTGGCGACAGCGCGCAGGCTGGCGGTAGTTTCCGACGCGGGCGGCGTCACCTGAAACGTCACTACGCGCTGCTCGCCGGAGAGGGCGATCTGAAAACTCCGCGAGGGCGGTTCGGCCTTCCAGCCCGCCGGCACTTCGAGGCGCAGATCGCCTTGCGCGTTCGCCACGTTGGCCCGCACCGAAACCTGGACTTGGCGGGCTGCCGTATCGGGGAACAACGCCACCGGTTCCGGAAGATTCACGGCCACCGCCGGCGCCACCATGAGCGGACGCACACGCTCTCCGATCGCCCGGTCGGCGTAGCGATTGTGCACCGGCCGCACCAGCTCGATTGGACCGCCGTCCACCGTAAGCCGCACGCGTACCTGGGCCGCGGCCGGGGTGTCGGGCAGGCCGATCAGCATCTGGTCATCCACCTGGTAGACGTCCGCCGTGGCCGGCTTCACCAGCCAGTAGGGCTGCGTGTAGGCCTGGTTGGCGGGCACAACCAGGCTGAATGCGATATCGGCGCTCTGGTTGTATCCGAGGCTGGCGGGCTTGGCCTGTCCTTCCTCATTCCAGATGCCCTCGACGCGCGCGCCTTCCAGGCCCACCTTGGCGGTGGAGCGATTCAGGACGGTGGTCGTAACATTGAGCGTCGCGCCGGGCGCCACCTCGGGCTGCCTCGCCTGCGCTTCCACAAAAAGCCCGGCACACAGTGCGATGGTCTCATCGAGCTCGGTGAGTTTCACCTTGGCCAGCGGGTCCGTCATGGCGGCGATCAGGGGTCGCACCATGGTCAGCGCGGGAATGGACTTTTCGGGATGCGCTGGCTCCCAATTGCGAATCGCCTCGTCGAGAATGGTTTTGACCGCGCTGCCGGCGGGCAGGCGATTCCACGTAGTGTCGATGCCGTCGAACAGGTCCTTGGTGGCGGGCGCTCCGCCGGTGACCGTGAAGGTGGAGCGTCCCGCGCCCGGACGGCGCATGGCTCCGGTGCCCTGGCTATGGTGCATGCTGCGGCTGAGCACCGCGAGTTCCTCATACGAGTAGCCCAGGATGGGGTTGAACGAGCCGGTATCGGCCTCGAGGCCCGTCTCCGTTTCGGGCACGGGTGGAACCATACCGGGCGGAACCATGCCGGGCGGTACGGAAGCCGCGCCACCACGTCCGCCGCGTCCGCCCCTGCCGCCTCCCGCACCGCCTACGGCCAAGCCGAAGCCGCCGAACCCGGCCGCCTGCACCAGCCGCTTAGCTTGCCACACCTGCACGTACTTCAACTGTTCGGGAAACATCTTGGGGTCCGACGCCGCGGCGAACGCCTCCTTGCCGAGGATGGCCGAGGTCTGGTGCTGCCCATGTCCATCGCGGGCGGTGCCGCTGAAACCGAGCAGAATCACGTCCGGCCGGTAGCGGCGGATCACCCACACCACATCCGAAAGAATGCGGTCGTGCCCCCATTTCTGGAGCGTCTCTTCGGCGGTGCGCGTGAATCCGAAATCGATGGCGCGCGTGAAGAACTGCTCGGCGCCGTCGATCTGCCGCGCGGCCAGCAGTTCCTGCGTGCGGATGATGCCGAGTTGCACGCCCTGTTCGCTTCCGATCAGGTTCTGGCCGCCTTCGCCGCGGGTCAGCGAGAGGTACGCCGTGCGCATGTGGCGGCCGCGCGCGAAGTACGCGAGGACCGCGGTGCGCTCGTCGTCGGGGTGGGCGGCGATGTGCAGAATCGTACCGAGTTCGTTGAGCTTATGCAGCGACTGCTCGATTTCCGCCGCGCCGGAAAAGCTGCGCTGAGCTGGAAGGGGAGCGAGCGGCGCGAGCAGCACAGCACCCAAAAGGAGTCTAACGCCGAAGTTACGCATGTGTCTCACATTTTAGCGAAGTAGTAAGGGGGCGCGTGAGGCGGATACCTGCTAACCTTAAATCACCATGTCGTCAATCAACGGAGACAAAGCACGCTTCCACCGGATTCGGAAAAGCAAGGTAGTGCGGCGCGAGCGCATGCGCGTGTTGCGCAAGAAACTGGTAGCAGACGCGGCGGCGGCTCTCAAAGCAGTCGAGGTGTAGGTACGTCATGACCAAGATAATCCGCTCTCCCTTCAATCACGAAGTGGGCGGGACGGTAGAGGGCTGCACCATTCTGGAGAAGCACGTGGTGATTCCGCCGGACCCCGCCGAACGCCGCCGCGGCGTGTACGACTATCTGGTGGATGTCCCACCACTACCCGCGAGTGCGCGCTCCGGGAAAGCTGCGAGTTCGCGGCCGGCGAAAGCCGCGAAACAGCCTCCGGCCCAAGCCCAGGCACAGGGTTTGGTTGGCTTTACGCGAGCCACTCCGGACGAAATGGGCTCGGTGATCCGCCGCATCGGGGGAAGATAGCCGCGCCCCAACTTTTCGGAGAGATCCTTCAGCAGCGCCAGCGAGCAAGCCACCGCCGTCTCACCGTCCTGCTGCCAACTCGGCAGGAATATGGAAGGTCTTCAACTTGCCTTCCACCAGCACTGAAACCTGAAACTCAAGATTGACTGGTACCTGCGCGGTCGCCTGATCCAACGTTTACAACGGCGCAGTCAGCGGCCGTTTCGTCCGCCGGAAGGGGTGTCGTGGCGCCAGCACCTTCAACGGTTGGGACTGGTCATTTTGTCGGGGACTGTGCATGCCTGAGGCGAGAGTTTTCAGGAGGCCGGACGCGGGAAATCCGCATCTCCGGTTCGACGAGGGGAGAGTGAGGCGCAGCCCATTGGCTGTCACTCACTCTCCTACTCTACCGGCTCGGATTGGAGTTGCGACCGTGACGGGGCGATTGTTTTGCGCTCAATCTAAACGGTGACTGCTTCCTTCTTGTACAGCGCGGCCATCTCTTCCATCGGAATCGGCGCGTAGTCCTTGGCGTGTCCGGCCTGGCCGAACTGCGTCATGCGCAGAGCGACCACCTTCTTCATCGCCTCGCGCGCCGGCTTCATGTAGCCGCGCAGATCGAACTCTTCCGGCTTCTCCGCGAACACCTTGCGGATCGCGCCCGTCATCGCCAGACGGTTGTCGGTATCCACGTTGATCTTGCGCACGCCGTTCTTGATGCCGAGCTGGATCTCTTCCACCGGCACGCCCCACGTGGGCTTCAGCTTGCCGCCGTATTTGTTGATGATGTCCTGCAGGTCCTTGGGGACGCTCGAAGAACCGTGCATCACCAGGTGGACGTTGGGCAGCTTGTTATGGATCTCGATCAGGCGCGCCATCTTCAGCGTTTCGCCGGTCGGCTTGCTGCTGAATTTGTATGCGCCGTGGCTGGTGCCGATGGCGATGGCCAGCGCGTCCAGTCCGGTCTGCTTGACGAATTCCACGGCCTGATCCGGATCCGTCAGGTGGCTCAGTCCGTCGCCGCCCGCGCCGTGGCCGTCTTCGATCCCACCCAGGCAGCCGATTTCGCCTTCCACCGTGACGCCCTTGGCGTGCGCCAGTTCCACCACTTCGCGCGTCACCTTCACGTTGTACTCGAAGCTCGACGGCGTCTTGCCGTCTTCCATCAGCGAGCCGTCCATCATCACGCTGGTGAAGCCCATGTCAATGGCGCTCTTGCACGTCGCCACGCTGTTGCCGTGATCCAGGTGCAGTACGATCGGAAGCTCCGGATAGACTTCGGTCGCCGCAATCATCAGGTGATACAGAAATCGATCCTGCGAATAGGCGCGAGCGCCGCGGCTCGCCTGCACGATCACCGGCGACTGGGTTTCCCGGGCCGCCTCCATGATCGCCTGGATCTGTTCCATGTCGTTGACGTTGAACGCGCCAACTCCGTACCCGCCTTTGGCCGCCTCGTCCAGAAGCTGCCGCATTGAGACTAATGGCATATGAGTTTCTCTCCTTAAAGAACTACGATTGCGTGAAATGATGTCCCGAACTCTTTAATTTCCAAACTAACATGATTGCGCGAGGGGGGGCAACGCGCGTACCTTAGGTTGTGGCCCTCGATCCCCTGGCTGGCAAAAGCCCTACTCCGTCCATGCTCGTGGACGTCCCCCGTCTGATCACCGCCTACTATAGTCTCGCGCCCGATGCGCCCGTAAGTTTCGGCACGTCCGGGCATCGCGGTTCCTCGTTTGACGGCTCCTTTAACGAAGGCCATATCCTGGCGATCACGCAGGCCATCTGCGAGTACCGCGCGGCCCATGGCGCCGAAGGCCCGGTTTTCCTCGCCAAGGACACCCATGCGCTCTCCGAACCGGCCTTCGCCAGCGCGCTCGAAGTGCTCGCCGCCAACGGCGTCGAGGTCATGGTGGACGATGCCCTCGGCTACACGCCGACGCCCGCTCTCTCCCACGCGGTCCTGGCGTACAACCGCGGCCGCACCACGGGCCTTGCCGACGGCATCGTGATTACGCCGTCGCACAACCCGCCGTCCGATGGTGGATTTAAGTACAATCCGCCCAATGGCGGTCCGGCCGATACCAGCGCGACCCGCTGGATTCAGGACCGCGCCAACCAGATTCTCGCCGACGCGCTGCGCGAAGTCCGCCGCGTGGCGTACCCGCGGGCGCTGGCGGCCGCCACCACTCACCGCCACGATTACCTTTCCGCCTACGTCAACGATCTCGCCGCCGTCGTCGATATGGACGCTATCCGCGACGCGCGCCTCAATCTCTGTGCCGACCCGCTGGGCGGCGCCGGCGTGGCCTACTGGGCGCGCATCGCCGAACGCTACGGCCTCCGCCTCACCATCCAGAACGATCATGTTGACCCTACCTTCCGCTTCATGAGCGTCGATTGGGACGGCAAGATCCGCATGGATTGCTCTTCCCCCTACGCCATGGCCAGCCTGATCGCGCTCAAGGACAAGTACGACCTCGCCTTCGCCTGCGATACCGACCACGACCGCCACGGCATCGTCACGCGTAGCGCCGGCCTGATGAAACCCAATGACTACTTGTCCACCGCCATCTCGTACTTGTTCGCCCATCGCCCCGGCTGGCGGCAGGATGCCGGCATCGGTAAGACGCTGGTCTCTAGCAGCATGATCGATCGCGTCGTCACGCATCTGGGCCGGCGCCTGGTCGAAGTGCCGGTCGGTTTCAAGTGGTTTGTCGATGGCCTGCTGGATGGTTCGCTCGGTTTCGGCGGCGAAGAGAGCGCTGGCGCCAGCTTCCTCCGCCGCGACGGCACGGTGTGGACTACCGACAAGGACGGCATCATCATGGGGCTGCTCGCGGCCGAGATGATGGCGCGCACCCGCAAGGACCCGGGCGAGATCTACCAGGCGCTGACGGAGCAGTTCGGCGCGCCGGTCTACCAGCGCATCGACGCCCCGGCATCGCCCCAGCAGAAGGCCCTCCTCGCCAAACTCTCGCCGGACCAGGTCACCGCCCACGAATTGGCCGGAGACCCCATCCAATCCATGCTGACCACCGCGCCCGGCAACGGCGCTGCTCTTGGCGGATTGAAAGTGTCCACCGCGCGCGGATGGTTCGCCGCCCGTCCCTCCGGCACGGAGGACGTCTACAAGCTCTACGCGGAGAGCTTCGTGGGCGAAGACCATCTGCGCGCCATCCAGCATGAAGCGCAGCAACTGCTGGCGCGCGTTTTCGTGGCATAGGAGAATCCGGACCCACTTGTGGGGCAGCCAATCCAGGCAGGATTGCCTGCCCCGCACACAACCCGGCCCCCACAGCCCGCCGTGCTAGATTCGGAATAGTGTCTCTGAAGCTGACTACCGAGGATACCGAGAAACGCTCCGCCGCGCTGAACTCCCTGCTGGCCGCGGTTGGACTCACCGCGATGAAGATGGTGGTCGGGCTGTTGACCGGCAGTCTCGGCATCCTGGCCGAGGCGGCGCACTCCGGGCTCGATCTGGTGGCCGCGCTGATGACGTACATCGCGGTGCGCATCTCGGGCAAGCCGGCCGACCGCACGCATAACTACGGCCACGGCAAAGTCGAAAACCTTTCCGCGCTCATCGAAACCATCCTCCTGTTCGTCACCTGCGGCTGGATCATCTGGGAAGCCACGCACCGCCTCTTCTTCCACAAGGTGGAGGTCGAGGTGACCTTCTGGAGTTTCGCCGTGATGGCCACTTCCATCGGGATCGATATTTCCCGCTCCCGCATGCTGTCGCGCACCGCCAGGAAGTACCACAGCCAGGCGCTGGAGGCCGACGCGCTGCACTTTCAGACCGACGTGTGGAGTTCGTCGGTGGTGATTCTCGGCCTGGCGTGCGTCAAGCTGGGCGAAGGGGCGCCGTCGCTCGGCTGGCTGCGCCAGGCCGATGCGGTGGCCGCGCTGGGCGTCTCGGTTCTGGTCATCTGGGTATGCTGGCAACTGGGCAGGCGCACCATCGATGCGCTGGTCGATTCGGCTCCCGCCGGCATGGAAGAACGCATCCTGACCGCGGTGTCGGCCGTCCCCGGTGTGCAGGACTGCCACAACATTCGCGCGCGCTACTCCGGACCCGTGCTCTTCATCGACCTGCACGTGCTGGTGGACGGCCGGAAGACTCTCTTCGAGGCGCATGCGCTCACCGAAACCATCGAAGGCGTGATCCAGCAGATCGCCCCGCACGCCGACGTCACAGTGCATCCCGAGCCCTACTGACGCGTCTCGCGTGTTGCGCCGCGCCCGTCAGTGTTGTCTACTTCTAGTGTGGCTCTGAAAATCTTTCTTGCGGGACTGCTTACGGCAGGCGCGTGCCTGGCGCAGAATTGGGTGATCGGAGGCGGTCTTGGATACGGCGCTTACCGCAACGGCGTCATCACCTCATCCGCTGGATCGGCCGATGCCGGAATCCGCAACCATGCCATCGTCACCGGCGTGGTGACCGAGGACCTGTTCGACCATTTCTCGGGCGAGTTCCGCTATGTCTACCACGGCGGCGACACTTTTCTCAGTTCGGGGTCGTCCCAAGGTGGCGTGAAGGCGCAGTCGCACGTCGTCGTCTACGACGCTCTGGTCCATTGGAAACCGCGTACCGCGCGCATCCGCCCCTTCGTCGGCGGAGGCTTCGGCGCCAAGTATTACGACACCACCGGGACCGTGCCCAGTCCGCAGCCGCTGCCCAGAATCGCGTCGCTGACCAACCAGAGCCAGTGGAAGCCGCTCTTCGATTTTGGCGGCGGAGTCAAGGTGCGGATCGCGGATCATGTGGTGGTGAGCGGCGATTTTCGCGATTACATCACCGTGTTCCCGGACCGTTTGTTCTCCCCGGCCAACGGCGCCACGCGCCAGGGCATGCTCCACCAGTTCACCCCCATGATCAGCGTGGGCTACAACTTTTAGGATCAGGGCCCGGCTAATTCCAGCGCTGTACGCTCAAGTGCTCATGCACCAGTACCGGCGCGATCTCGCCCGCAAACACGGCGCCGCCCGCCGGCGGCAAAAACCCGCGCCGTCTCATACCCGATCTCCCCTGGGAATGCCAGACCGCCCCAAGGGAGCGCACGAGGTTCCTCCCGCTATATAATGGGCACGGGAGAACTGGCTTATGGATCGTCGCGAGTTTCTCGGTGCTGCCGCGGCTGTGACCACCTCGGCGGCATACGGTTCGGTGGCGCCTCTGCCGCGCCGCCCTTACAAGAACGGAATCGACCTCTCCATCATTGCCTTCGGTGGCATCGTGGTTTGTGGCCTTTCGCAGGAGGAGGCATCGCGCCGCGTCGCAGAAGCGTACGGCCGTGGCGTGAACTACTTCGACTGTGCTCCGTCGTACTTCGATGGTGAAGCAGAACTCAAACTCGGTGAAGCGTTGAGGCCATATCGCAGCAAGGTCTTCCTGGCGGAAAAAACTACGCGTCGCGACGCCAAAGGCGCCCGCGAGGAGTTGGAGCGCACC
>CABDXZ010000726.1_pt1 | contig 14331 bp, 15 predicted proteins | sample 3421441 | NCBI WGS metagenome assembly CABDXZ01 (sample SAMEA5534336, study PRJEB31848) | metagenome | biome: tundra; feature: field; material: soil | place: USA | collected 2013-05 | depth 0.15 m | reverse complement strand
CAGCAGCCCTTGTATGGTGGGCAGGCCGGGCTGCACCTGCCAGCCGTGAAACGGGCCGCCGTCGTAAGCCACTTGGATGCGAATGCGGCGCATTACGCCGGACGCGAGCCGGGCTTGACCACGGGAACGCCCTCCCGGCATTGGGGGCACTCCTCGGGGCGATGAGCCGCCACCTGCAACGTGGCCAGAGCCACGCGCGGAACGCCCACGCCGGCCTCTCCGCCCGAGCGATCGATAATCGAGCCGGCGGCCAGTACGCGGGCTCCGGCGGCGTGCAGAGCTTCGATTACGTCCCGGGTGCTGCCCCCGGTGGTGATGACGTCCTCGACCACCACCACGGTTTCGCCGGGCTGCACCGTGAATCCGCGGCGCAGCAGCATTTTGCGGGTTTCCGGATCGCGTTCCGTAAACAGGAACGGAGTGCCCAGGGCGCGCGCTACTTCGTGGCCGATAATCAGTCCGCCCAGCGCGGGCGATACCACCAGGGCTACCGGTTCGTCTACCACGGAGCGCAGTTCCGCCGCCAGACGGCGTCCCAGGTCCTCCGCAATCGGGGGTTGGCGCAGCACCAGAGCGCATTGCAGGTAGTTGGGGCTGTGCAACCCGCTGGTCAGGCGGAAGTGTCCTTCCAGGTAAGCGCCGGTGGCACGGAACAAATCAAGAACGGATTCAGCTTGCGGCGTCACAAAGGCCTACTATACCATTGAAGTTAAACGCTACAGACCAAGGTTGTCCCAGGTTAGCTCGGAGGCTTTTTTTCATGACCGGTATCAGATCGTATCTTGCGGTGCTCTGCGCGTTGCTGCTCGCCGCCCCGGCGGGCGGTTTCGCCGCCGACCCACAGCAGTCCCAGCCGGGGCAGCCCGGCGCCAGCGCATCGCCGCCGCTAGAGGAAACGGCCCCGGCGAAGACCGGCATCGTGGGTAAGATCACCAATCCGTACCGGTCGGTCGGGCAGCCGCAGAACAGCCTGGCCGACTCCCCGCGCCTCGAATCCCTGTTGCGCGCCGGTAACCTCTATCTCTCCTTGCAGGATACAATCGCCCTGGCCCTGGAGAACAACCTGGATATCGCCATCGAACGCTATGGGCCGCTATTGGCGGAAGCGGCGCTGCGCAAGGCGGAGGCGGGCGGCTTGGCGAGCGGCGTTTCCACCAGCGTACTGAGCGGGCCCTCCAGCGCAACGGTTTCCAGTTCCGGGACCACGGCTGGAACCAATAACAGCGCCGGGGCGATCTCCAGCAATGCCTCCTCCAGCGCCGTGGGTGCGAGCGCCATCACCTCCTCCGGACCGGCCATCCCCAGCCTGGACCCGGCGCTCACCGGCGCTTTGAGCTGGGGCCATTTGACCACGCCGCAGAGCAGCGCCTTCACCACCGGCACCAATGAACTCATCCAGTCCCAAAACGTGGGCAATTTCGGAATCCAGCAGTCCTTCCTCACGGGCACCACCGTCAGCCTCGGGTTGAACAACACCTCGGTGAATAGCAACAACCCGCGTAGCGATTTCAATCCCGCCACTACCTCGTCGCTGACCTTGAGCCTCAGCCAGCACCTGTTACAGGGCTTCGGGCCGGGCGTCAACGCGCGGCAGATCCGCATCGCCAAGAACAATCGCGAAGTCAGCGACATTACCTTTAAACTGCAGGTGGAGACTACCGTGGCCGCCGTCATGGAACTCTACTGGGATCTGGTTTCCTTTAACGAATCCGTGCAAGTGGCGCGCGACGCCCTGACTGCGGCGAACCGCCTGTTGGAGGATAACCGCAAGCAGGTGGAAGTGGGCACGCTGGCGCAGATTGAGGTGGTCCGCGCCGAGGCCGAGATCGCCTCCAGCGAGCAGACGCTGCTGGTGGCCGAGACGCGCACCCTTCAGCAGGAGACCATCCTGAAGACGGCGCTCAGCCGGACTGGTGTCTCCAATCCCGCCGTCGCGGCCGCGCATATCATCACCACGGACCGCATCGAGATCCCGGCCGTGGAGCCTGTGACACCGATCCAGGACATGACTGCTCTCGCCATCTCCTCGCGTCCCGAACTGGCGCAAAGCCGCATCCAGCTATCCAACCAGGAGCTGACCATCCGAGGATCGAAAAACGCCTTGCTGCCCACCCTGGATGTGGTGGCCAACCTTTCCAATGGCGCTCTGGCCGGCCAAATCAACCCGCTGCCCGCGCTGCCCGGGACCGCCCACTCCAATACCGCCTTCTTCGTTGGCGGTTACGGTACCGTGCTGGCGCAATTGTTCGCGCGCAACTTCCCCAATTACTCGGTCGGCCTCAATCTCAACATCCCCATCCGCAACCGCGCGGCGCAGGCGCAGGTGATCTCCGATGAGCTCACCTACCGGCAGCAACAACTCTCGCTGCAACGCCTCGAGAATCAGGTCCGGGTGGACGTGCAGAACGGTATGATCGGGGTTTCGCAGGCGCGCGCGGGTTACCAGGCCGCGCTCAAGGCTCAGGTGCTGCAAGCGCAGACCTTGGACGCGGAGCAGAAGAAGCTGGCGCTAGGCGCCTCCACCATCTACAACGTAATTCTGGCGGAGCGCGATCTGGTGACCGCGCAGTCGAACCTGGTCGCCGCGGAAGCCGCGTATACCAAGGCCAAAGTGGAACTGGACCGCGCCACCGGGCAGATCCTGTACAACAACAACGTGTCGGTGGACGACGCGGCTAAGGGCGTGGTGGCGCGCCCGCCGAGCCCGATTCCGGCCGTGCCCCCGGCCGCCGCTGGGCGCCAGCAGCGATAGTGCGCGAGGTAACTGAATACTAAGTTGACACAGCTATGCCAATTTTGCGTACATTGTCTTGCACGATTGGCCTGCCACTGTAGACGTAAGTCTCAACTTTTCAACGTTGAATGTTTGGCGCGGTAATTGCTCTCCGAGGAGCGTGACTAAATCTGAAGAGGCCTTCGGAGAGACGATTGACCCCCGCTTCCAATATCTCGCCTACGAGTCACCTCGCCTAAAACCCTTCTAGCTGTCCTCACCGCCCCCACAATCGTTTCTCTCAAGGCCTGACATTAGGCCGGTCGGCGAATCGGTGCGTACTCACACGATCCTCGGGTCCAAAATGGAAACATCGATACAAACCAACCGGGATATTCCGGTGTGAAAATCGCCTCAAATGGCCAAAAGACGGGCTAATAGTGCTACGTTGAGGGTCAGTGGGGTCAATATGAAAGTACTTCGGATGGTTAGGAATACCCTTTTCTGCGTGTTTGCAGTTTGGGCGTTGGGCGGGAGTGCCCAGGCACAGGAAGTTCGAGCGACCATCGGCGGACGTGTGATGGATGCGCAGGGCGCCTTGGTGCCAAATGCCACAGTTGTGGTGCTTAACGAAGACAACAACGTACGGCTGGAGACAAAAACCAACGGCCAGGGCGTTTGGGTGGCGGAATTTCTGCTGCCCGGCCATTACCGTTTCACCACGGGCGCGGCGGGTTTCAAGACTGAAGACCGGAAAGGCATTACGCTATCCGCCGGCGATGTGAAGCAGGTCGATATCACGTTGCAAATCGGCGCTTCCACCCAGACCGTTGACGTGACCGCGGACGCTTCGCTAATCGACACGACAGCCGCCACCAGCGGTACGGTCATCTCGCACGAGGAAATCGCCGAGATGCCGTCGTCATCGCACGTGGTGACGCTGCTGGCCACATTTTCTCCGGGCGTAATTGCGCAGGACCAGAACAGCAACATCGCGCACATGTGGTCGTACAACGCGGCCTCCCAGTTCACATCCGATGGTGGCCGGAACAATGTGTGGTCGAATACATTTCAACTCGACGGCTCGCCGGATATGAAGGCCGGCGGAGACGTCGCATTTATCCCGCCTATGGATTCGGTGCAGGAATTTCGCGTGTCCACCAACGCCTACGACGCCTCGATCGGCCGGCAGGCGGGCGCCACCATCAACATGCAGACGCGCAGCGGCGGCAAAAGCTACCACGGCGTGCTGTACGAATTTAACCAGAACAGCGCGCTGAACGCCAACCTGTTTCAAACCAACCTGATCGGCGGCGCCGTGGCTCCGGTGCATTTCAACGAGTGGGGCGGCACCTTCGGTGGTCCGGTGTACATTCCGAAGCTGTACCACGGGAAAGACCGAACGTTTTTCTTCGTCTCCTATGACGACACTCACAACATGAATCCGCTGGGCTCGGGCTCGATTTCGGTGCCGACCGCCTTGGAGCGGACGGGCGATTTCAGCCAGAGCTTCACTACGCAGACCGTGGGCGGCCAGTTGGTGAGGTATCCGATCCAGGTTTACGATCCGTTGACCGTGAACACCGCCACGGGGAACCGCACGTTGTTTCCGAACAACCAGATTCCCAACAACCGGCTGAGCCCGATCGCACAGAGCATTCTGAAATACGTTCCATTGCCGAATACGACGAGCGATGGGACCAGCAACACTTCCAACAATTACGCTCCGCCTTCGGTGCGGCTAGACACATTCCCGCTGGTATCGATCCGCCTGGATCAGAACTGGAACAACGACCAGCGCACCTTTGTGACCCTCCGCTGGCATCACCTGATTGAACACACCGGCGACACCTTCGGGTTGGATAATATTGCCGCCGGAAGTTTCACCGAGCGCGTCAACAAGGGCATCGGTCTGGATCACGTGTGGACCATCAGCCCCACCAAGATTCTTGACCTGCGCTACAGCCTGACGCGGTACGAAGAGCCGGGGTATGACGCCGGCGCGGGCTTTAACGAGACGTCGCTGGGGATTCCCGCCAGCTTTGTAGGTCAGTTGCCGCGGTCGGGTTTCCCTTACATCACCGGTGTTGCGGGCAACTTCGGAACCACCCAAACGCAGAGTTTTCACGCCACTACTTATCACACCTTGGGCGCCACCTTCACGCAGGTGCACGGCAACCATACCTTCCGCTACGGCGGTGAGTTCTGGGTGCTGCAAGACGCCAACTTCGGCAACGGAAACGCGGGCGAATTCGATTTTAATAGCAACTTTACGCGGCAGAACAACGCGAACGCCGGCGGAACGGGCGTGGGCTCGACCTTCGCCACCTTCCTTCTGGACATGCCGTCGGGCGGCAACGTGCCGCGCAACGCTAGCGCGCTTTACTCGCAGCACTACACCGCCGGCTTTTTCCAGGATGACTGGCGCGTGACATCCAAATTGACGGTAAATCTGGGCATGCATTGGGACTACGAGCGTCCGGTAGAGGAGCGGTTCAACCGGATCGAAGACCGGTACGACCCCACCACGGCGAACCCGATCAGCGCGCCGGCGCAAGCCGCCTACGCCGCCATTCTGGCGAATCCGGCCAATGCCAGTAACGCCGGCGTGCAACTCCTGCAGCAACTTCTCCCCGCCAGCCAGTTCCAGGTCAATGGGGTTGTGCAGTTTGCCGGCGTCAATGGCGTCCCGCGGACCACCTACAACACGGACCTGCATGAATGGCAGCCGCGCGCGGGTTTCGCTTACAATCTGGGCCACAATACGGTAGTTCGCGGCGGTTTCGGCCGCTTCACCCAGGCGGGTTACAACACCGGCGCGCAGTTTGGATACAGCCGGTCCACGTCCTTGACGGGCACCACGGATAACTACCTGACCTCTTTCGATACCATGGCGCACCCGTTCCAAAACGGAATTCTCGCGCCCACCGGCTCTTCGCTGGGAGCGCTCACGAATCTGGGTTCCTCGTGGACCTGGGACAATCCGAATCTGAATCGCTTCTATTCCTGGGAGTACAGCCTGCACGTGCAGCACGAATGGAACGGCTGGCTGTTTGAGGTTGGGTACTCGCACAACAAGACCTACGACATTTCGTGGGGCTGGAATGAGAACGAACCCAGCTTTGCCAACTGGCAGAAGTACAATACGCCGACGTTCGTCGCCGGCCGGCCCGTAGATACGCTGAACTGGAATCTTCAGGTGCCGAATCCGTTCTATCACCTGGCCGGCGTGAGCGCGAGCAATTCGATCTATACCAACACGACCATTGCGCTGAACCAGTTTCTCAACCCGAATCCGTTGTTTGGCGGCATCACCGAGAACAACCCCACCGGCCAGAACCGGTTCGATGCCGGGCTGGGCAAGATCGAACGCCGCTTCAAGAACGGCTTCAGCGTGATCGCTTCCTTCACCTGGTCGAAGCTGTTCGAAGACTCGGCGTTTTATGGCGGCAACCAGCTTGCCTCGCAAGGCAAAGTCGAACATAAACTGGGCGGCGAAGACCGTCCGTTCCATCTGAACATCGCGCCCATCTGGGACATACCGGTTGGCCGTAAGCAGCATTTCGGCGCTGGCATGCCGAAATGGGCCGACGCGATTGCGGGCGGATGGGAGCTGACGGGCAACTACAACATCCAGTCGGGTGTTCCGGTGGTGTTCAGCACGCCGGCCTTCTTCAGCGGCCAGAACTTCGCGTTGCCGCGGGATAAGCAGAGCCTCAACGCGTGGTTCGATACCACGCAGTTCTATCCGTTCCCGTCGAAGAGCACGTCCATCGCGACGCTGCAATCGTATCCGGCCTGGACCGGCATTCAGAATATGCCCGGCTATAGCTATGTGCCGGCGGCTTCGGACAGCATCAAGAATGGCGTGTACCAGGATTTCGCGGCCAACGTGCAGACCTTCCCCACGCGTTGGAACAACGTGCGCGCCAGTCGCGTGAACGAAGCCAATGCGGGTCTCTATAAGAACTTCAAGTTCACCGAGAGCAAAAAGCTACAGCTTCGCTTCGACGTGTTCAACCTGTTCAACCACCCGCGCTTTGGCGCGCCGGATACCAATCCTGGCGACGCTACCTTCGGCCGCGTCACGGGCTCGGAGCAGAACCAAGCCAGGAGCGTGGAACTCGGCGCCAAGCTGAGCTTCTGAGGAAAGACACGCTGCGCCGCGAGAGTCACCGGCTTTCGCGGCGCAGGCCTGCGCAATCTCGATTACGATAGATGAATGGCCCAAGCTATGTTCGATGTGGCGTGTCCCTGCTGCGATGCCATTCTGAAGATCGATCCGGAAACGCGCGCTGTAATCGCTCACACGGTTCCGGTGAAGCCTCCTCTGATCGAAGACCTGGCCGCCGAAGTGGCCAAGCTCAAGGGCGCGGGCGACCGGCGCGAACAGCTCTTCCAGAAGCAGTTTGAAGCCGAAAAGTCGCACGGCAAGGTGCTGGAGAAAAAGTTCGACGAGCTTTTCAAGCGCGCCAAAGAGAACCCCGACACCAAGCCGCCCACACGCGATATCGACCTGTAGCCGCCTGAAGGGCCATCGCTCCCTCAGGGAGCCGCCTTCTCACGTCCTACGGACAAATCAGCAGGTTTTCCGCAAAACCCCATTCCTCGTCCACCCACTGCTGTTGCAGGCGGAACCCGGCGGCGTCCGCCATGGTTTCGACCTGCTCCAGGTAGAACTTGTGGCAGGCTTCGGTACAGATGGTTTCCCCCGCCGCGAAATCCACAATCAGGTCCGCCTTGCGTATGCTGACGATCTGGTAGACGCGCGAGCGCAGGTGCATTTCGATGCGCTGCGCCTCTTCGTGGTAGCGGATGACGTGGGCAAACTGGCGGAGATCGAAATCACCATCGAGTTCGCGATTGATGCGGCCCAGAAGATTCAGGTTGAAGGCGGCGGTGACGCCGGTGGGATCGTCGTAGGCATCCAGCAGTTGCGCGGTGGGTTTCACCAGGTCCGTGCCGAGCAGCAGTGCGTCGCCGGGTGCCAGGCGCCGGCGTATGGAATCCACAAAATGGATGGCGGCCTCGGGCTCGAAATTGCCGATGGAGCTGCCCGTGAAGAGGACCAGCAGGCGCTCTCCGGGCGCACGCCGGCCGGCGATATTGCGCAGCCCATCCAGAAAGCTCATCTCCAGCGGATGGACGGCGGCCAGAGGACCCAGTTCCCGGGCGCAGCGGGCGAGCGCGGTGGCAGGCACGTCGATCGGGTAATAGACCGCGTTCTGCCGCTTGCGCACAGCCTCCAGGATGGTGCGGGTCGTGGCCACTGAGCCGCTGCCGAGTTCGGCGATCGTCAGGGGGGACGGCAGGCAATCGAGCAGGTCGTCCGCGTGCGCTTCGATGATGCGCGCGTCGGCGCGCGTCAGGCCGTATTCGGGCAGCAGCGCGATGGCTTCGCGCAGCGCCCAGCCCATGTCGTCGTAGAGATAGCGGCAGCCAAGCGTCTTTTGCTCGGGCTGGGTCAGCCCGGCCCGCACGTCGCTCGCGAATTGGGAGCCCGGCGCTAGATCGTGCATCAGGAGTTCACCATGGGGCGATCAGGCAGCGAGGCATCAATCGCCCTACCAGTGTACAGAAGCTTCGACGGGGACGCTGTGACATTTCTCCCCAATGGTGGGACAGACCATCGCCTTGCGTGGTCTGTCACGCCGCGCCGAGGTACGGCTTGTATCCGTTTTGCCGCATGACTTCGTGGGCGGCGTCCACGGTTTCGGGCAGCACGTAAAAGAAGGCGCCGGCGCGCACCGAACGGAAGATCACGCCGCCGCGGTATTCATCGGCCTCGACGCCGTAATCCACATTGGCCGCGCTGAAAATCTCTTCCAGCCGCAAGGAGTCCTTCAGCTTCTTGCCGATGTAGATCAGCACCGGCTCTTTATCTTCGAAGTAGGATGCGTCTTGCTTCACTTCCACCAGTGTAAACTGATGTCCATATGCTGGTTCGTACCGCTGTCTGTTTTGGTTTATTGGCGCTGGCCGCCCCTGGCGCGGATTGGAATCCACGGTTGGCGGCGCAGTTTCTGGATTCCCGGCAGAAGGAGTGGTTCGTTTGGCCCCGGGCGAACGCCGCGGCCAAGCCTTGCGTCTCCTGCCATACCGGGGTGACCTATCTTTTGGCGCGCCCGGCGCTGCGCAAGGCGTTGGGCGAAGACGCTCCCACCGTATACGAAACCGGCCTGTTGGCCTCGCTGCGCTCGCGCTTGGACCAGAAGGAACCCGCGGCTTCGCCGGGCTTGGGCGTGGAATCGATCCTGGCCGCCCGCTTCCTGGCCACCGGCGACGCCTTCGACCGCATGTGGGCGTTGCAGGTCCACGAGGGCGCCGCCAAAGGGGCATGGAACTGGTTCGCCCTCGACCGTGACCCCTGGGAGATGCCCGAATCGCGCTTCTATGGCGCCGCGGTTGCCGCCATGGCGGTACCTGCCAAAGACCACGGCCGGCCGGAAGCGCGGGAACTCGTCGCGTATCTCCACCGCGAGCAGGCGGCGCAGCCGCTGCACAATCGCCTGATGTTGCTGTGGGCGTCCGCCGGTTTCCCGGAGGCCCTGCCGGCAGCGGCGCGGCGCGCCATCGTCGACGAGGTCTGGAGCAAGCAGCAGGCCGATGGCAGTTGGACCATGGACGCGCTGGGCCCGTTCCAGGCGCACGCCAAAGCGCCGCACGACCCCGGCGGCAACGCCTACGCCACGGCCTTCGCCGCCTACGTCATGGAGCAGGCCGGCGGCGACGCGGCGAATCCCAAACTGGCACGCGCCCTCGCCTGGCTGCGCACCCATCAGGACCCGGCATGCGGCTGCTGGCAGGCCGTCTCCATGAACGAGCAGTACGAACCTGGCTCCATGCCATCCAAGTTCATGGCCGACGCCGCGACGTCCTTTGCCGTGCTGGCCCTGCTGGCGGAGAAAAATGCGTCTGCCGGCTTGCCCCCTGCGTATTGAGAGGGTAGGAAGGAACATCATGAGATTCGTCGTAGTCGCCGTGCTTGCCGGATTGACGCTCGCGCCGCCCGCGAGTGCGCAGAAACTGGACTTGAAATTCGACGCTCTAGCCGCCAAGGCCTCCGATAAAGCTGAGGTGGATCTGGACGGCGGCCTGCTGAAGCTGGCCACGCAGTACGGGCTGTCGAAGAAGGATAAGGACGGCAAGTCGCCGATGGGCGACTTGTTGAGCGGCGTGCAGGAAGTTCACGTCCGGCACTATGAGTTCGCCAAGCCGGGCAGCTACTCTGACAAAGACCTGGAGCCGCTGCGCAAACAGGTGAGCGAGGGCTCCGGCTGGTCGCGCGTCCTCAACGTCAAGGAGAAGGACGGGAGCGCCGAAGTATTCGTGTTGAGCCAGGGAGGCAAGGTCGGCAGTTGTCTGATTCTGGCCGCCGAGGCCAAAGAACTGGCCGTGGTGTACATCATGGGCACGCTGACGCTGGCGCAGATGAAGGAGTTGGTGGATTCCAACATCGCGTACAATCTGGCGGCGCTGGCCGAACAACCTTCGAAATAGACGGTAGAGCGAGGTGGCACAGACCATCGCTTTTTGTCGTCTGTTGGGATGGGCCTTCGGCCCGCGAAATTTCACGAAAAACTCGACTCCCTGGCTGGCGGGACCTAATGCCCGTACTTCTTTTCGCCGGCCTCGATGCGCACCGCCAACCGGTTCTCCGGCGGCGGCAGCGGGCACGTGGCGTAGGGTGTGAATGCGCAGGGTGGGTTGTAGGCCTTATTGAAATCGAGCACGACGTGGCCGTTGTCCGGCATGGCCGAGTAGAGAAAGCGGCCCGCGCCGTAGGTCTCTTGAGCGCTCGTCCGATCGCGGAATATATAGAAAAGTTCCTTGGCGTCGGCGGTTTCCAATACTGGCCGAAGCCGGTATTCGTGGCCGTGCAGGCTGAAGACCGCATACCCGGGGCTCTCCATCGCCTCGGTCTGGCCCAGCATATTCAGAATCGGAATCTGCCGCGGCTCCGCCACCCAACTCGCGGTCACCTTGTACTCTTCGTTTGCCGGGTAGGTTTCGATTCCGCGAAATTCGCGGCGGTATTGACTCTCCGGATCCTTGAGTCGAATGCCGTATTTGTCCGATCGCTTGATGACGAACAGGCTCAGACGGCCAACTTTGGCGACGTCCAGAGAATCGGGCCACAGTTCGCGGGTGGCGCCGCCCATCTGCACGGTGACCTTGCCGTTGAGCAGTTTGAAAACGCCTGCGGTGGCCTCGCCATCGGGCAGCACAATTTCGTTACCCGGACCTTTGCCGAAGGGGTTCTCTCCTTCGTGCAGCCAGAACAGGCCCGCCACCGTGAGCCAGCCGCCGTCGCGCTGTAAGCCCTCTTCCCGCTGGCGGCGCCATTGGGCGATTTCGGTCTGGTAGGCGGTGGCGGCAAATAGCGCCACGCCGGCCAGCGCCGGCAATGCCATGCGCCACATCATGTGGATTCCCCCGTGCCTTCGATGAGTTGTTCCAGCATGCCGGCGAACTCCTCGCTCTTGCGGTCCACGCGTTGCTTGAGTTGGCTGAGATCGCGCTCCAGCGTGCGCAGCCGGTCGGCGAGGTGCAGACACGCCAATACGGCGATCCGCGTGGAATCGGCGTTCGGCGCCTTGCCGGCAATCGAAAGCATTAATTCGTTGACGCTGGCCGCGACCTCTTCCACTTCGCGAGAGTCGCCGCTGGTGAGCAGCGTGTACGGCCGGCTCAATATGGTGACGCGGACTTGCTGTCTATCGGGAGCGCTGTTTTCCATGCGAAACTCCCCCCAAAAACCTGAAGCGCCCCGCTAGGAGGCGCTCAGTTGATCGATCTGGCCCAGCAGCTTTTCGATGCGGCTGCGCACCTGCTTGCGTTCCGCCTGCAGGGTTTTGATTTCTTCGGCCAGGCGCGCCGCCTCGCGCCTGGCTTCGGCCGCTTCTTCCACGGCGGCTTCCCGCTCCTGGCGCAAGCGCGCCACCAGTTGCACGGCGCGCTGGATGCGATCTTCCAGGCTGCTCAGGGAATCGTTTTGCTGTTCGGCCGGGCTCATTCTTTCTCCAGGGCAGCCCGGGCCGACTCCTTCACGGCAAGGGCCGATTGCGCCAACTCCGCCAGGTTGCGGAAAGCGGCATCGTCATGCAACGCAACCTCGGCCAGAACCTTGCGATTCAGATCGATGCCGGCGGCCTTGAGGCCATGTATGAACTTGCTGTAGGAAATACCGGCGGCGCGGCAGGACGCGTTGATGCGGACAATCCAGATTCTCCGGTAGTCGCGCTTCTTGCGCTTACGGCCGACGTAGGCGAACTTCAGGCCGCGGTCGACGGCCTCCATCGCGGCACGGTACAGCTTGCTTTTGGTGAGGAAGTAACCGGAGGCGCGGGCTAAAACCTTCTTCCGCGACGCTCGGCGGTGGGTACCACGTTTTACTCTGGGCACGTTTGTCTCCTTTTATTTTGGCTGGTCATCATTGGCGGAATCGGGCACGTGCCACGCGCACCGTCCGCGCAAATCGCGCACTCCTCTAAACCCGCGGGTCTAGTAGGGAATCATGCGCTTCAACACCGGCTGGTCCGCCTTGTCGGCTACCACGCTCTGGTGTAACTTCTTCTTGCGTTTGTGCGGCTTCGAGGTCAGGATATGACGGCCAAAGGCATGATTGCGAACCACTAAGCCCGTGCCCGTCTTCTTGAACCGCTTGGACGCACCTTTGTGAGTCTTAAGCTTCGGCATAATTATTCCCTGGATCTTTGCAGGAAAGACTAGACGATTATAGCACGGCGGAAGTTGCGTTGTGCTGTTGAGCGGAGCCAGCCGCCGGGTAAAGAGTGCCGCACCGGACCCGCCCCTCCCCAACCATTGAAGCGTCTCAAATTCGCCCACCACGGACCGTGACATTATGGCAACAGGCGCGTCTATTTTCACAGACAGGCTAATTGGAGCAGGCGGCAAAAAGACGTTCGTTACGTGAGGTATGGCTCAGGATGCAGCCGGTACGGTAGGCGCCCGAGTGAGTCCACAGGTTGATTCATTAATCCGGGCGGCCCAGGCCGGCGACCAGGACGCTTTCGGGCTGTTGGTTCGCACCTACGACCAAAGTGTGCTCAGACTGGCCATGAACCTCCTCCGCTCGCCGGAGGACGCGCGCGATGTCTACCAGGAAGCGTTTCTCAGGGTCTATCGCAACCTCCACGCGTTCCGGTTCGATTGCTCCTTCCATACCTGGTTGTACCGGATTGTGACGAATATTTGTTTGGATCAGTTGCGCAGAAGGAAGGTCCGCAAGGAGGAGTCCCCGACCATCGAAACCAGCGAGGGGCCCATCGACCGGATGGACTCCTTTGAAGAGGAATCCTCACACGCTGACCCGGAGCGCACCTTATGGAACCTGCAATTGAAGCAGCGCATTGAAACCGCGCTGGAAGATCTGACGCCGCGCGAACGCATGGTCTTCGAACTGAGGCACTACCAGGGACTGCGCCTGCGGAACATCGGCGAAATGCTGGGCACCACCGAAGAGGCCGCTAAGAATTGCCTGTTCCGCGCAACCCGGAAAATGCGCGCCGTGTTGGGAGATTTTACATGATTTGCGACTCCATATCGAAGCTCATTCCTCTTTACTACTACGGCGAACTCACCCCCGACGAGGAAGAACGCGTCGAAGAGCACACGCACGGCTGTCCCGCCTGTACGCGTGAGTTGGCCCGGCAGCGCGCCTTGGCGGCGGCGCTCGACCGGCGCCAAATCGTGGCGCCGGAGATCCTCCTCGAGAACTGCCGGAGCGACCTCATGGCCGCCATTCAGGGCGGCGCCCCACGCGTCGAGCCTTCGCTGAAGGGCGCGTGGCGGCTCTTCCTGGACGCCATGAGGGCGTCGTTGATCCGCGTGTTGAGCCGCGTGCCGAGCGGCGCGCCGTTGCGTGGCATCGCCCGGCTGCGGCAGCCCCTTGCGGCGCTGGCCCTCATCGCCATCGGATTCTTCGCCGCGCGCCTCATCGACACCGCCGCGCCCTCCGCCACCGATGACGTGTATTCCACCGTCCGCTCCGTGCAGCCGGATCACGCCGGCGGCGTCGCCATCTCCCTGGACGAGACCCGCCGTAAGGTGGTCAAGGGCAGCATGAACGACGGCAACATCCAGCGCCTCCTGCTGGCCGCCGCCCACGAAGACAATCCGGCCGTGCGCGTGGAATCGGTGGATCTGCTGCGCAGCCAGTCCGGATCCACCGAAGTGCGCGACGCTCTCCTCAACGTGCTGTCGCAGGACCCTAACGCCGGCGTGCGGCTCAAGGCGCTGGAAGGTCTCAAACCGCTGGCCGGCGATGCCGAAGTCCGCAATACTCTGCGGCGCGTGCTCCTGGCGGACGATAACGTCGCCGTCCGCATGCTGGTGATCGACCTGTTGGTGGCCCACCGCGACGACAACATGGTGGGCATGATGCAGGGTCTGGTGCAGAAGGAAAACAACAATTCGGTGCGCCTCAAGCTGGAGAAGGCGCTCAGGGACATGAATGCGTCGATCGGTACATTTTAGGGCACACCTGATCCTCCTCCTGCTGCCGCTCGTGGCCGTGCCGCAGCCAGCCGGCCTGGCGCACCAGGGCGATCGCTTCGTGCGCGAGTTCTCCGGCGCCGTGCCGGCAGGCCGCCGTC
>CABDXZ010000658.1_pt1 | contig 15524 bp, 8 predicted proteins | sample 3421441 | NCBI WGS metagenome assembly CABDXZ01 (sample SAMEA5534336, study PRJEB31848) | metagenome | biome: tundra; feature: field; material: soil | place: USA | collected 2013-05 | depth 0.15 m | reverse complement strand
CCGGCCGGCCCAGGTGGAACGACAGCGTCTTGACGATCTCCTGCATGGAAAGGTTGAACCCGGTCCAGCGATAGTGGCCATTCGGCCCGGCCAAACCGCCGCGGCCGGCCGGAAACACCGGGTAGCCATCTTTGCCCATGCTGTATTCAGGAGGCGCCCACGGATCTTCCGGCTCCGAAGAAGCATCCGGTGCCGACTCCTTCACCTTCGGACCCTTCTCCCCCACGGTGAGTTCGTAGATCGCCATTTCCTTCTGCTCGTGGTGGAGTTTGAGCTTCAAGCGTTCCTCCAACAACTTCTGTATCATCCGCTGGAACTGCTCTTTAGTGGCTCCTACCGGCACCTTGGCGGTGAAATCGAATCTACCCTGGCAGCATGGCGCCCTGGGAGTAAATTGATACGCCTGGAAGCCGTAGGACCGGGAGATCAAGAACGCGAGGGGCACGTTCGAGCAGCGCCAGATACCAGGGCTCGCCGTGCCGGGCCCGCCGCTGCACGAAATGGCAGTTGCGGACGGCGAAGCGGGCTTAACTGAAGCTACTTCGAATGACGGCGCATCCGCTGCCTGGCCGTAGGCGCATACCCGGGCCAGGGTCAGGCAACTCACTACCAGGATCAGTGGTCTCATGATGCTCTCGACCCGTTCGGAGTTCAGCATATCAAATACCGTTATCGAGGGCATTCGCGCGTCCCGGCGTGCTCCCGCGGGCCTGGAAGACAATCCGCATCGGCCGGCTTGACGGCTTCGTCAACGCCGGCGCGGGGCGCAACCTTCTATGCGGATCCGATCGCCTCGGCATCGCCGCGTTTTCGCGCCCGTGCCTCATCCCACCAATGTTGCAGGCTGTCGAAGTACAGATATACCACTGGCGTGGTGTATAACGTCAGCAATTGGCTCATAATCAGGCCTCCGATGATGGTAATGCCCAGCGGACGGCGAAGCTCGCTTCCGGTGCCGGTACCCAGCGCGAGCGGCAAGGCTCCGAGGAGCGCGGCCATGGTCGTCATGAGAATCGGGCGGAAGCGCAACATGCACGCTTCGACGATGGAGTCATAGGAGTTCTTGCCTTCGTTCCGCTCGGCGGCCAGAGCGAAGTCGATCATCATGATGGCGTTCTTTTTCACGATGCCGATGAGCAGAATGATGCCGACGATGGCGATGATACTGAGGTCGGTATGGGTGAAGAGCAGCGCCAGCAGTGCGCCGACGCTGGCCGCCGGGAGGCTGGAAATGATGGTGATGGGATGGAAGTAGCTCTCGTAGAGCATCGCAAGAATGAGGTAAACGGTGACGAGCGCCGCCGCAATCAGGATGGGCTCGGTGGCAAGCGAGGCTTGGTAGGCTTGTGCGGTGCCGGCGAATTGCGTCTGAATGGTTGGCGGAAGCCCGACCTTCGCGGCCGCCGCTGTCATGGCATTTACGGCATCGCCCAGCGCGGCGCCTGGCCTCAGATTGAAAGAAATCGTCACCGCCGGGAAGAGCCCCTGGTGAGTCACCGTCAGCGGAGCGGTAGTGGAGGCAATTTTGGCGAAAGCGCTCAACGGAACCTGTTGTCCGCTCGGCGAATTCACATAGATCTGGCGGAGAAATAGTGGATTCTGCCAGAACTCCGGCGACGCCTCCATCACCACGTGGTACTGATTCAGCGAAGTATACATGGTGGACACAGGGCGCTGGCCGAAGGCGTCATAGAGCGTGTTGTCGATGAGTTGCGGCGTGATGCCGAAACGCGAGGCAGTGCCGCGATCGTACTGAATCATGGCTTGCAGACCCCGGTTTTGCTGGTCACTGCTCACGTCGGAAACGATGGGAACCGTCTTAAACTCTTCGACCATCTTGGGCGCAAACTGGTTGAGATCGTCCAGATTGTCGCCGTGCATGGTGAATTGATATTGCGCATTACTCTGCCGGCCACCGACACGCAGATCCTGCGCGGCTTGCAGGTACAAGGTGGCGCCGGGCACCCTGGCCAGCTTAGGCCGTAGCCGCGCGATGATGAGGTCGGCCGAAATGTTCCGCTGCTCGAGCGGTTTGAGCGAGACGAACAGACGCGCCGTGTTGTACGTGCTGCCCCCGGTGAATCCGGCCACGGTGTCCACGGCCGGATCGGCGGCGACAATGTCGATCATGGGCAGCATGATCTTGTCCATGGCCTGGAACGAAGTGTCCTGATCGGCGGTAATCGAGCCCTGTATGCGTCCGTTGTCCTGTTGCGGGAAAAATCCCTTGGGCACGCGAATGAACAGGTATGCGTTCAGTCCGATGGTGGCCAACAGGACGGCGAGCGTGACGGCTCGAAAACGGAGCGCGACGGAGAGCGTGCTCCCGTACAGATTCACCAGCCAATCGAAGGCGCGCTCGCTGGTGCGGTACATCCAGCCATGGGCTCGTTTCTCTTTTAAGAGATGCGCGCACATCATGGGAGTTGCGGTCAGCGAAACCACCATGGAAACCGCGATGGCGACGGACAGCGTGACGGCGAATTCGCGAAAGAGGCGGCCCACGATGCCTCCCATCAGAAGCAGGGGGATGAACACCGCGATCAGCGAAACGCTGATGGTAAATACGGTAGAACTGACTTCCTGCGCGCCTCTCAGCGCGGCTTGGACAGGATGCATGCCCTGTTCCAGATAACGCGTGATATTCTCGATCACGACGATGGCATCGTCCACCACGAAACCGGTCGAGATGGTCAGAGCCATGAGGGAGAGATTGTCGAGGCTGTAGCCCAGCAGATACATCACGCCGAATGTTCCCACCAGCGACACGGGGACGGCGACGCTGGGAATGAAGGTCGTCCGCGCGTTCCTCAGAAAAACGAAAACCACCAGAATCACCAGCGCCACCGAGATGATCAGGGTCTTCTCGGTATCGTGCACGGAGGCGCGGATGGTGACCGTTTGATCCATGGCCACCTTCACATTGATGGAATGCGGAATGGAAGATTGAATCAGCGGGAGGACAGCCCGGACACGATCCACGGTATCGATGATGTTGGCGCCGGGTTGGCGGAAGATGATGACCAGAACGCACGGCTTGCCGTTGGCGTAGCCCGAATTGCGAAGGTCTTCCACGGAATCCTGCGCCTGGCCGATATCGGAGATGCGCACGGCCGATCCGTTGCGGTAAGCCACCACCAACGGCGCATAGTCGCTCGCCTGGAAGATTTGATCGTTAGCGCCCACTTCCCACATGCGGAGGTCGTCGGAAAAATGTCCCTTGGGCGTATTGGCGTTGGCGCCGCCCAACGCGGTGCGGACCTGCTCCAGACCGATGCCGTACTTGTTCAGAGACGTCGGATTCAACTCGATCCGCACGCCGGGAAGGGAGCTTCCTCCCACGGTCACCTGACCGACGCCGCTCACCTGGGCCAGTTTCTGCGCCATGATGGTCGAGGCGGCGTCGTACATCTGGCCCCGGGTGAGGGTGGGCGAGGTGAGGGCCAGCATGAAGATGGGAGAGTCGGCCGGATTCACTTTCCGGTACGAAGGGTTGTTGGGAAGATTGGATGGCAGATTACCGCGGGCGGCGTTGATGGCGGCTTGTACGTCGCGCGCGGCGGCATCGATGTCTCGATTGAGGTCGAATTGCAGCGTGATGCTGGTAGATCCGAGGGCGCTCGACGAGGTCATCTCGGTGACCGCCGCGATGCGTCCGAACTGGCGCTCCAGCGGCGTGGCCACGGATGAGGCCATGGTTTCGGGACTCGCCCCGGGCAAACCGGCGTTCACCGAGATGGTCGGAAACTCCACCTGAGGTAACGGCGACACCGGGAGCAGGCGGTATGCCGCGGCGCCGGCCAAGGTAATCGCCACCACCAGGAGTGTGGTGGCGACGGGCTTGCGGATGAAGGGCTCGGAAATATTCATCGATTACTCGACCGGAACCGGCTCGGCGGCGGCTGGGACCAGGGCCGCCTCGGTCCGCGGCGAGATCCGCTGCGCCAGCCGATCGAACCAAATGTAGATCACCGGCGTGGTGTAGAGCGTCAAAAGTTGGCTGATGAGCAGGCCGCCGATAATGGTAATTCCCAAGGGCCGGCGCAACTCCGAGCCGCTGCCGGAACTTAAAGCCAACGGTACCGCGCCGAGCAGCGCCGCCATGGTCGTCATCATGATGGGACGGAAGCGCAGGAGGCATGCCTGATAGATGGCCTCTTCCGGTTTCATGCCCTCCTGGCGCTCCGCTGCGAGGGCGAAATCGATCATCATGATGGCGTTCTTTTTCACGATTCCGATGAGCAGGACGACACCGATTAAGGCGATCACGCTGAAATCGTTCTTGCAGATGAGGAGAGCGACCAGGGCGCCGACGCCCGCGGAAGGCAGCGCGGATAGGATAGTCAACGGATGAATGTAGCTTTCATAGAGCACGCCCAGGACAAGATAGACCGTAATCAGCGCCGCGGTAATCAACACCGGCTCGTTGGCCAACGACGACTGGAAAGCCTCGGCCGTACCTTGATAGGCGGCCTGTATACTCGGCGGCATGCCCATTTCGTCTTTCACTTTGTTCACCGCCTTGACGGCGTCGCCCAAGGCTATGTTAGGCGCCAGATTGAAAGAGAGCGTAACTACGGGAAACTGACCTTGGTGGTTCACGGTGATGGGAACGGTGGTGGTCTCCACGTGAGAGAAGGAATTGAACGGGATCTGGCCGCCATTGGGAAACGTCGTCGAGGAGTGAATCGAGGGAGCGATGGCGGGAACGCCGGTGGCTCCCGCGGCCGCCTTGATAAACAACCCGCTCAGGTCCGAAGGGCTCCTGGCGAACCCGGGTTTCACTTCCAGCACGACGTGATATTGGTTCAACTGGGTGAACATGGTCGAGACTTCGCGCTGGCCGTAGGCGTCATACAACGTTTGGTCGATGGCCGATGTGGTGATGCCCAAGCGCGAGACGGTGTTGCGGTCGAACACGATCCTGGCCCGAAGACCGAGGGTTTGTTGATCGCTGGCCACGTCGCTCAATTGCGGCAGCTTCTGCAGTTTGGCGAGCATCTGGGGCGCGAAGGTATTCAACTCGTCCACGTTGGGATCTTCCAGGGTGTACTGGAATTGCGTACGGCTGACGCGGTCTTCCACCGAGAGATCCTGCACCGGTTGCATGAACAGCGTGATGCCCGCCGCCTTCGCCAGCTCCGGCTGCAACCGGCGAATCACGTCGCTGGCGCTGATTTTACGCGTGGCGACGGGCTTTAGGTTGATGAGAATGCGCCCGCTATTCAAGGTGGTATTGGTTCCGTCGATGCCGATGAAAGAGGAAAGATTGTCGACCGCCGGGTCTTCGAGAATGACCTTGGTCAACTGCTGCTGCTGACGGGACATTTCCGGAAAAGACACCGACTGGGCCGCTTCGGAGACCCCCTGGATGACGCCGGTATCTTGAATGGGGAAGAAGCCTTTGGGAATTACGAAGAATAGGAAGATGGTCAGACCGAGGGTTGCGGCCGCCACCGCCAGCGTGGCGAGCTGCCAACCGAGCACCCACTTTAGCGTCCTGCCGTAGAAGGCGATGACCGAGTTGAAGGCGCGCTCGCTTGCGCGATAAAAACGTCCCTGGCTCGCCTCCGGTTTATGCTTCAAGAGCCTGGAGCACATCATGGGAGTAAGGGTGAGCGAAACCACCGCCGAGGCCAGGATGGTCACGCTCAGGGTAACGGCAAATTCACGAAACAGGCGGCCCACGATATCGCTCATGAATAACAAGGGGATGAGAACGGCAATCAGGGAGACGGTCAACGAAACGATGGTGAAGCCAATTTGCGCGGAGCCTTTCAGCGCGGCCTCGAGGGGAGCATCGCCGGCTTCGATGTAGCGCGAGATGTTCTCGATCATGACGATGGCATCGTCTACCACGAAACCGGTGGAAATCGTCAGGGCCATCAAAGTCAGGTTATTCAAGCTGTAACCGAGCAGATACATCACTCCGAACGTGGCGACCAGCGACAGCGGAACGGCGATACCGGGAATGATGGTCGCGGCAATGTTGCGCAGGAAGAGGAACATGACCATCACCACCAACGCCACGGTAAGCATCAGCTCGAACTGCACGTCGCTCACCGAGGCCCGGATGGTAGTGGTCCTGTCGGTCAGTATGCTTACGTGGATGGACGCGGGCAGTGGCGATGTGAGTTGCGGCAACAGTTGTTTGATGCGATCGACCACCGAGATGATGTTGGCGCCGGGCTGCCGTTGGATGTTCAAGATGACCGCGGGAGTCTGGTTCATCCAGGCGGCCTGCCGGACGTTCTCGGTGTCGTCGAGGATGACGGCAACATCGGTCAATTTGACGGGCGCGCCGTTCTTGTAGGCGATGATGAGCGGAGCGTAGTCGGCGCTGGAGAGTAACTGATCGTTGGCTCCGATCTGGTACGCCTGATTGGCTCCGTCGAAGTTACCTTTGGCCTGATTGACGTTGGCGGCGACGATGGCGGTGCGCAGATCCTCGAGATTGAGGCCGTAAGAGGCCATCGCGGTGGGATTCGCCTGAATCCTGACAGCGGGTTTCTGTCCGCCGCTTATGCTGACCAGACCGACGCCCGGCAACTGCGACATCTTAGGCGCCAGGCGCGTGTCGGCGAGGTCCTCCACCTTCGACAGCGGAAGCTCCGTCGAAGTCAGGGCGAGCGTCAGGATTGGGGTATCGGCTGGATTGGTCTTGCTATAAATCGGCGGGGCCGGCAGATCCGCCGGGAGGTAGGTGCCCGAGGCGTTGATGGATTGCTGCACCTCCTGTTCGGCCACATCGATACTCAGGCTGAGGTTGAATTGCAGGGTGATTACGGAGCTGCCGTCGGAACTGGTGGAAGTCATCTGCAGGAGTCCGGGCACCTGGCCGAACTGACGTTCCAACGGCGCGGTCACCGATGAGGCCATCACGTCGGGGCTGGCGCCGGGATAGAACGTAGTAACTTGGATAATCGGGTAATCCACCTCCGGCAACGCCGAAACGGGTAACTGCATATATCCCACGGCGCCTGCCAGCAGGATGCCCACCATCAGCATGGTGGTGGCCACCGGCCGAAGGATAAAGACCCGGGACGGATTCATTTGACTCCCGTCCCGGGAGTTACCGCCCCCGGTTGCCGCTGTGAGGCCGTAACATCCCTCTTAGTGGGTAACTGCGAGGCATTCCAGCCTCCGCCCAGCCCTTCGATCAGCAGCACACTCGCCGTCAGGCGGCGAGTCAACAGAGTTAGCGCCGTCACGTCGGCGCTAAGTAGCGTTGCCTGTGAGACGATGACCGGCAGATAACTTGTGGTTCCAGCCCGGTACTGCGCCGTGGATATCTCGAGAGCGCGATTGGCGGCTTGAATGGTCTGCCGCACTTTATCCGACTCCGTGGCTAGAATGCGCAACGCGGCCAGGTTATCTTCCACCTGCTGCATCGCCGTCAGCACCGTTTCCCGATAGGCGGCGACGGTTGCGTCATAGGCGGCGCGCTGCTCCACCACCACCCCGCGGCGGCGGCCCGCATCGAAAAGCGTCGCCGCCAGTTGCGGACCAACCGACCAGAAGCGGCTGGGCCACGTGAACCATTTCGCCAGGCTGGAACTTTCCACGCCGGCGCTCCCGGTCAAGCTGAGGTTTGGATAGAAGGCGGCCATTGAGATGCCAATCTGTTCGTTCGCCGCGGCCACCTGGCGCTCCGCGCCGGCGATGTCCGGTCTTCGTTCCAGCAGTTCCGACGGAACCCCCAGCGGCACCGGCGGCGGAGCGGTGCTCAATGTGACGGGCGGAATGGTGAGGTCCGCGGGTGCTTTGCCGATGAGGATGGCGATGGCGTGTTCGAAGGCCGCGCGCTGGACTCCAAGGTCCATCAATTGCGACTGTACCTGGTACAGTTGCGTCTCCGCCTGGGCCACGTCGAGGTCCGACGCCACTCCTGCGGAGACCCGGTTCCGTGTCAGCGTGAGGTACTCCTCATAGGACGCCGCGGTGCGAGTGAGTAACTCCGCCTCTCCGTCATTGCCGTGAAGGCCGAAGTAGTCTTGCGCGAGCTCGGCCTGGTAGAGCAACCGGGCATTTGCCACGTTGGCCGCCAGAGACTGGGCAGTGGCGGCGCTGGCCGTCACGCCGCGGTGGATGTTCCCCCATAGATCGGGCTCCCACGCAACGTTGAACGGCAGATTGAAGCTTTTTTGAAAGCCCGATGCACCCGAACCGCTGGTGGCGGCAGCCCTGTCGCCGACGGCGATCGCCGGAGCCGTGGTCACCGTCGGGAACAGCGCGGAACGGGCCACGCTTACGGCAGCCTTGGCTTGCCGGTATTGCGCCTCGGCCTGCAGTACGTTCTGGTTGGAAACGCTCACCTGCTCTTCCAGCGCATTCAGCGCCGCATCGTTGTACAGTTCCCACCAAAGGCCTTTGGCGAAGGCGTCGCCGGGTTGCGATGGCTTCCAGCCGGCGGCTTCGGCTTCCTTGAAGTTCACGGGCGGCTGCTCTTTGAACGCGGGGGCCGCGGGGGCGGAAGGCCGTTTGTAATTGGGCCCCACCATGCACCCGGCCGAAACCAGCAGCAGGGCGAGGATCGCCACAACGCGAGAGTTCGGAGACGGGTTCATCTAACTTCCCTTTTTCCCCTTGCCGCCCTGCTTGGCGGAAGGGTTCACCGGGGGGCTTACGCCCGGACTGGCCGGGGAGCTTGCAGCGGGGATCTGGGCGTTGACCTTGCTCCCTTCCTGGAGTTTGTCGACGCCGGTCATGACTACGACCTCTCCCGGCGTCAGCCCCGTAACGACTTCCGAGTCATCGCCCTCCGTGGTGCCAATTGTGATAGGCCGGACGGTCACGGTGGAATCCGCCTTCACCACGTAGACATAGGTGGCTTGCGAGTTGCGTTGCACCGCGGCAGTGGGCACCAGGCTAACTCCGTGCTTTGTCTGCACCAGCAATCGCGCGTTTACGAACTGATTGGGAAACAGCGTGCCTTTCGGGTTGGCGAATGTGGCTCTCAGTTTGAGCGTGCCGGTAGTGGGATCGATCTGATTATCGAGCGTGGTCAGCGACCCTTGCGCCAGCTTCGTCTTGCCGTCGCGGCCGTAAGCATCCACTTCGAGCGTCTGCCCGGCGGCCATCTTCTGGAGCACCACCTGAAGCTGATCTTCGGAGATGGTAAAGATCGCGCTGATGGGATCCATCTGTGTGATGACCAGCAATCCGTTGGTGTCGGCAGTCTGAACGATATTCCCGGGGTCGACCAGCCGCAACCCGATGCGTCCGGTGACCGGGGCCGCGATCTTGCAGTAGGCCAGATTGACCTTGGCGCTTTGGATTTGCCCCTCATCGAGCTTCACCACTCCCTCGTCCTGATGCACCGTGGCCTGTTGGGTGGCAAGTTGTTGCTCCGGGGCGGCTTTCTGCTGGACCAACTGTTGATAGCGGACCAAGTCGATGCGCGCGTTCTCCAGCGCTGCCTGGTCCCGGATCAGTTGCCCTTCGGCTTGGGTCAATGCCGCCTGATAGAGCCCATCGTCGATTTCCACTAACAGATCGCCCTGGTGAACGGTGTCGCCTTCACGGTAGCGAACGCTCATCAATTGGCCGTCGACGCGGGTTCTCACCGTAACCGTCGCGAGGGGCGTAACCGCGCCAAGTCCCGAATAATATACGCCGATGTCGCCCTTGCGGGAGGTCGCTGCCACCACTGGTATGGGAGGTGGACCTTTGGCGGCGGCTTTCGCCGCCGCGTCGGCGGATTGCTTAGCAGCAATCTTCGACCACAGAAAATACGCGCCTAAGCCCAGCAGGAGAAGAACCAATAGCCACAGCCACAGGCGGCGCCGGCGGGAAGGCTTGGTCTTCCCGGGTGGAGCACTCCCCACCGGTCCCACGACTTCAAACGCGGGTGCGGGTGAAACTACTATCGACTGATTACTTTCGGGAAACTGTTCTGTCGGCATGCCTGGGGTATCGAGCATATGGATCCTGGCGCGGCGCGCAGGGGGAGGCCGCGAAGCTCAAGCTCCCAGATACTCGACGTGCGCGTAGGTGCCTAACCGCGGGTTGTAGGCGAGATACCAGCCAGGGTGGTCGGGGTCCTCGTAGATCACGATCTGGTCGCCAGTCCAGTTCCAGCCCATGACAATGTTGTAATCGTACGGGGCGATGTCCCAGTAGAAATTATCGAACCAGAAGCGTTCCCGGTTTCCGCCCGCAAGGTTGAATACATGTTGCGGTCCAAAGCCACCGGTGAAGCGTCCGTGTGCCCACGGCTGAGCGAGTTGGTAATGCGCATCGTTGGGACCGCTGTTATGTCCCACCCATTGATCGTTATTGGCGTGAACGTGCGGAAGTTCCGGATGACCTTTCTGGTCTGCGCGAATGCGGTTCTCGGGAACGGCGGGGGCCTGCTGCCCTCGTGCGGGCGTGGCAGCGCGCATCGGCTTGGAGGCCTGCGCTGGAGCGGGGCCGCGAGCGGGGATGTGTCCGCCACCGATCGCCGCGGGGCGACCGCCGCCTTGTGGCTGCCCACCGCGGCCCTTTTCCTGCGCAAAACTTGCCAAGCAAATGAGAACCGATAGCCCTATAATCTTTTTCACTTTCGTACACTCCTCGGTAAGTGTGTTGCACGCGCGTGGCCAACGTACTGGTTCGCCCGAGGGAGGGCGCATCCCTTACCCTGGAAGGTATGGAGTGGTTTGAGAACGAGTCTCTGTGGCGCGAGCTATACCCTTATGTATTTCCCGTGGAACGGGTGGCGGCGGCCGTGGGCCAGGTAACCGGGATCCTGGCGCTGGCAGGCGTGAACGGGGGCGCCGTGCTGGATCTGTGCTGCGGTCCGGGGCGCCATGCGGTGGAGTTCGCGCGCCGCGGCTTTACGGTGACGGGCGTGGACCGCTCCGGCTTCCTGCTGGAGCGCGCGCGGGAGAAAGCCTACGCGGCGAAGGTCGCGGTGGAGTGGGTGCTGGACGACATGCGCGAGTTCCAGCGGCCGGCAAGGTTCGACCTGGCGTGCAATCTATTCACCTCGTTCGGCTATTTTGCGCGGGAAGAGGACAACCTGCGCGTCCTGCGCAACGTCTGGGAGAGCCTGCGCGGCGGCGGAACGTTCGTCATGGACATGGTGGGCAAAGAGCACCTGGAGCGCGTCGGGCTGGAGCCGCGCCGCACTCACTTTGCCGATGGCGCGGTCCTCATCCAGGAGGCCGACGCGAACGAGGACTGCACCCGCCTGGACTGCCAGTGGACGGTAGTCAAGGGCGGCCAATCGCGCCACTACCGGTTCGAGCACTATCTTTACTCGGGACAAGGCTTGGAGGAACGATTACGGAGCTGCGGCTTCGCCGAGGTTCACCTGTATGGAGATCTGCAGGGCTCGCCCTATGGCTCAGAAACGTTGCGGCTGGTGGCGGTGGCGCGCAAGGAAGCCACCGCTCCCTAACGGCCGCGGCTTACGAAGCACATTTTTTCCCACCTTCCGAGGAGCGGTCTTCGCCCCCACGTGATAACATCCGGACGTGAAGCGTCTGATCGGGATACTCCTCTTTTCCGTTGCTCTGTGCGCGCAGCCCGCGGCCGTAGCGATTCGCGGGGCGCGCGTGGTGGATGGCACGGGCGCGCCGGCGCGGCTTCTGACGGTGGTGATCCGCGGCACGAAGATTGAAGCGGTGGCGGCCGACGCACCCGTGCCGGCGGGAGCCCGCGTGATCGACGCCGCGGGACAGACGCTGCTGCCGGGGCTGTTCGACCTGCACACGCACCTCTCCGCCTCCGCCGCCACGGGGCTGGCCGGCGATTGGGCCAAGAGCCTGAAAGCCTATCTTGCATGCGGGGTGACCACGGTCAACGATTACGCCACCTACGGCGAGATGTTCGCGCCCATGCGGCAACTGCTCTCCTCGGGGGCGGTAGCGGGTCCCCATGTCAACATGGCGGTCCGCATGAGCACTCCGGGAGGACACGGCACGGAGGCCGGGTGGGGGGACTTCATGACGCTCACCGCGGCCACGCCCGAGCAGGCGCATGCCAAAACCAAAATCGCGCTGGCCTACAAGCCCGATGTGATCAAAGTGTTCACCGATGGCTGGCGCTATGGCGCGGCGCCCAACCTGAGCAGCATGAACCTGGAGACGCTCTCGGCGATCGTGGAAGATGCGCATGCGGCCGGCGTCAGGGTCTTCACGCACACGGTGACGCTGGGCGGCGCCAAAATCGCCGCCAGCGCGGGCGTGGATGTGCTGGCGCACGGCATCGGCGACGCGGACGTGGACGCGGAGCTGATTGCCATCATGAAGGCCAAGGGGACGGTGTACGTGCCCACGCTCGCGGTGTACGAATTCAAAGGCGGGGCCGCGCCGGCGGAACGCGTGGCGGCCCTGTTGGAGCCCGCGGTGAGAGAGACCTTGCGCAGCGGATCGACGGCTACAGAGGCGCCGCCCGAACGCAAGATGCGGTGGCAACATCTCACGTCCAGCGTGAAGCGCCTGCACGATGCCGGGATTCCGGTGGCGCTGGGCACGGACGCCGGGATGCCCGGCACGTTTCACGGTTACTCGACGCTGCGCGAACTGGAACTTCTGGTGCAATCGGGTTTGACGCCGCTGGAGGCGATCGCCGCGGGTACAGAGGTAAGCGCGCGCGCCCTGGCGGTGGACGGGCAGCGCGGCACCATCGCCGCCGGCAAGGTGGCCGATCTGGTGCTGGTGGAGGGGCGTCCCGACGAGCGCATCGCGGACATAGTGAAGACGCGCCGTGTGTTCCTGGGCGGAAGCGAACTGGCTCCGTCCGAATTGGAGACGGCCATCCAATCGAAGGAGATGACAGCGCTTCCCGCGCAGCGCGTGGGCGCGGTGATCGACGACATGGAAGGTGGCGGCGGACGGACGACATTGGGCACCTTACGGGTCGACGGCACCGACAGCGGGGTGGACCATTCTGCGATGCTGATGCTCCCCGTGATGCGCGCCGGGGGCGGCCATGCGCTGCTGGTGGCCGCGCAGATGGCCGACAAGGATCGCCCGTACGTGCGCGTGGAATTTCCGCTGACGGCGGGCGCCATCGCACCGGCCGACGTCAGCGGTTATACCGGCATCTCCTTCGAGGTGCGCGGCGAGGCGGCGGGGCGCTTGCTGGTGCAGGCGTACCACGTGCGCGGCCCCGACGCTTATGCCGCGCTCTTCACCCCGGGCGCGGAGTGGCAGACGGTGAAAATCCCGTTTGCGGACTTACATCGCCGGGCGGACAACGCCGGTTCATGGGACGCGAAGGACGCGCGGGCGGTGCTCTTCGAACTGGCGGGCACGGCTGGTTCGAGTGTCTGGCTGGAATTGGACAACGTGCGGTTTTACTGAGCATGCCGTTTAAGAAGGTCACTAACGTATCGGGCAACCGCTCCCTCACGGCCGCGGCTCTGACGGGAGCGGTTTTTCACAATACGAGAGTTCTTAAGGAGGTCTCTATATGGTGGATCGCAGAAATTTCCTGGCAGCCGCGGCCGCGGCTGCCATGGGGAGCGCGGAAGCCGCTCCACAACTGGCGGTGAGTGGCGGCACAGCGGTGCGCTCCAAGCCTCTCGGCGGCCCCAATTGGGGGCCGCAATACTACGACGGCAAGGAACAGCGGCAACTGGAGGAAGTGCTGGAAAGCCGCAATCCGTTCCGCTTCAGCAATCCGCTGAACCGCTCGAAAGTCGCCCTGTTTGAGAACGAGTGCGCCGCGCGCATGCAAACCAAACATGCGCTGGCGGTGACTTCCGGAACGGCCGCCTTGCATGTTGCCATGGCGGCGCTGGAAGTGGGGCCGGGCGATGAAGTGATTCTGCCCGCCTGGACGTGGTACTCCTGCTACAACACGGTCATCCAGGCCGGCGCGCTGCCGGTGTTCGCCGAGATCGATGAGAGCTTCAACATCGACCCGAAGGCAATCGAACCGCTGATCACGCCGCAGACCAAGGTCATCATGGCCGTGCACCTGCAGGGCAACCCGGCCTACATGGACCCGATCCTGGCTATCGCCCGCCAACACGGCCTGAAAGTCCTGGAGGATGCAAGCCAGAGCGTGGGCGCGAGTTACCAGGGGAAGCCGCTGGGGTCGATGGGCGACATCGGGATCTACAGCCTGCAACAGAGTAAGACGATTACGGCGGGAGAAGGCGGCTTGCTGGTGACCAGCGATCCATATCTGTTCGAACGAGCCTGCCGGTTCCACGACGTGACCGTGCGCAAGGACTTTCCCAGCAAGCTGGGTTTCATCCCGGGGCTGAATTACCGGATGAACGAATTCACCGGCGGCGTGCTGCTGGCGCAATTGCGCAAGCTGGACACGATCATCGGCGATGTGCGGCGCAACGCGCGCCGCGTGTATGGCGGGATTCGCGATTTGGAGTTTTTGCGTTGGCGCCACCTGCCGGATCCCGAAGGCGAACTCGGCACGGGAATTTTCCTGGGATTCCGCACCAAGGAAGAGCGCCAGCGATACGCGGACGCGATGATGGCCGAGGGTGTACCGGTATCCTCGCCGGGGGGCTCGGTGATTCTGCCCATCGTGCCGGAGATCGAACGGAAGGTGACGGTGACGCCGCGATGGCCGAGCTTCAGTTCCGAGCGGGGGAAATCCATCCGCTACGGCCGCGAGTGCTGCCCGCGCACCATCGACATTCTGAGCCGCTTTGCCGGCGTGATGATGAATCCCAAGTACACGGAGCGCGACACCGACGATGCCATCGCGGCGGTGCGCAAAGTGTACCCGGCAATCGTCCGGGGGTAGGAGCGGGGGCACTATGAGAAGCATTCTCCTGTTGGCTCTGGCCGCCGTTCCGCTGGGCGCGGCCGGGATGCGGGCGGGCGTCGCGCGCGTGGACATTACGCCGCGGGGGCCCATCTGGATGTCGGGCTACGCCAGCCGGAATCATCCGTCCGAAGGCGTGCGGCAGAACCTGTGGGCGCGAGCGCTGGTAATCGAAGCGGCGCCGGGCGGCCGCGTGGCGATCGTGACCACGGACCTGGTGGGTCTGCCCGCCGAGGTCACCACGGAGGTGGCGGCGCGCGCGCGGCGGCAGTTTGGAATCGAGCGAGCCCGTCTGTTGTTGAACTCGTCGCACACCCACACCGGACCGGTGGTCTGGCCGGCGTTGGCGGCCATGTTCGACGGGCCGCCCGCCGAGGAGGCCAAGCTGCGCGATTATGCGGCGCGCCTGGTGGACGATCTGGTGTCGGTGATTGGCAAGGCGATCGCCGACCTTTCACCGGCTGAGGTGGCCTATGGCTTCGGAGAGGTTGGGTTCGCCATTAACCGGCGCGAGCCTACGGCCACGGGCGTGAAGATCGGGGTCAACCCGTCGGGCCCCGGCGATCATGAGGTGCCGATTTTGAGAGTGTCCGGGCCGGGCGGCCGCGTACGCGCCATCCTGTTCGCCTACGCCTGCCATAACACCACCCTGGGCGGAGACTTCTATCAACTCAGCGGCGACTATGCGGGCTTCGCCGAAGCGAGGCTCGAAAGCGACTACCCCGGGGCCACCGCCCTGTTCATGGAGCTGTGCGGCGGCGATCAGAATCCCAACCCGCGCAACACGCTGGTCC
>CABDXZ010000651.1_pt1 | contig 15733 bp, 14 predicted proteins | sample 3421441 | NCBI WGS metagenome assembly CABDXZ01 (sample SAMEA5534336, study PRJEB31848) | metagenome | biome: tundra; feature: field; material: soil | place: USA | collected 2013-05 | depth 0.15 m | reverse complement strand
CCACGCGGTCCGTGTTCGAAGACGGGTCGATCACCCTTCCGTTCCTGATCACGATCGGCATGCTATCCAATCACCTTTTCGAGCACCGCCATGCGCACCGCGATTCCGTTCTCCACCTGGTTGAGGATCACCGAGCGCTGGAAATCGGCCACTTCGCTGGAGAGTTCGCGCCCGCGATTGATGGGCCCCGGATGCATCACGATGGCCTCCGGTTTGGCCAGGTCCATGTGCTCCAGTTGCAGGCCGTAGAAGCGGAAATACTCGCTGGCCGGAAAACTCGCCTCGTGCTGCCGCTCCAGTTGCACGCGCAGCATCATGATCACGTCGGCGTCCTGGATGGCGTCGCGGATGTCCGTGGTCAGGCGGACGCCCGGCGCCAGTTGCGCCAACTCCACCGGCAAAAGCGACGCCGGCCCGCAAAGCACGATCTCGGCGCCGAATTTCGAGAGCAGGTGCACGTTGCTGCGCGCCACGCGGCTGTGCGCGATATCGCCGATGATGGCCACTTTGAGGCCGTCCAGGTGCCCGCAGCGATCGAGAATGGTGCGCGCGTCGAGCAGCGCCTGGGTGGGGTGTTCGTGCGTGCCGTCGCCGGCGTTGATGATGGGCGTGGGCAGATGGCGCGCCAGAAAGTGCGGAGCGCCAGAGGCCGAGTGGCGCATCACGATGGCGTCGGGCCGCATCGCTCCCAGGGTATTCAGCGTATCCACCAGCGATTCGCCCTTGCTCACGCTGGATCCCGACGCCGTGATCGATACCGCGTCCGCGCCCAGCCGCTTGGCCGCGATTTCGAAGCTCGTCCGCGTGCGGGTGGATGCTTCGAAAAACAGATTGACGATCATTTTGCCGCGCAGCGCATCCAGTTTTTTTAAGCTCTGGCTCTGCATCGGCTGGAAGTCTTTGGCGCGCGCCAGGAGGGAAGCGATCTCGGCGCGGTCCAACTCCTCGATCCCCAGCAATCCGGCTGGCATGGCGCGTTACTCCGCCCTCTCACACATCAGGACCTTTTCCAGGCCGTCGATCTCCTGGAACTTGACCTCGATGATCTCGATATCCGTGGTCTGCACCTTGCGCCCGATGAAGCGCGCCTCGATCGGCAGTTCGCGGTGGCCGCGGTCGATCAGCACCAGCAGTTGCACCCGGGACGGGCGGCCGTGGTCGAACAGCGCGTCCAGCGCGGCGCGGATGGTGCGGCCGGTGTACAGCACGTCGTCCACCAGGATGATGTCCTTACCCGCCACGCTAAACGCAATCTCCGTCGCGCTCACCACCGGCTTGACGTCCACCGTGCTCAGATCGTCGCGATACAGGTTGATGTCGAGGATGCCCACCGGGACTTTCCGGTTTTCCAGGCTCTCGATCTTCGCCGAAAGCCGTTGCGCCAGCGGAACGCCGCGGCGCCGGATGCCAATAAAGGCGAGTTGATCCAGATCTTTCGTCTTCTCCAGGATCTCGTGAGCCAGCCGTACCAGGGTCCGGTCGATCTCCGAGGCGCTCATGAGCTGTGCTTTTTCGCGCGTGATGGCCATAGTGCTCCGAATGCCAGAGTATCACGCCGATGGGTTGGGGTCGGCTCACGCAATGCCTTGACACTCACGCAATGCCGCGGCGAACGCTTGCGGCGTGCGGCAGAAGACGAAGTTGCGGTAGCGCGCGCGGGAACCGGCAACGCATGAGACCTCTTATAATGAACTCGATGAAGCCCCTCCTTGCAGCCCTGCTCCTGGCCGCGGCGGCCGCCGCGCAGACCACTCCCGCTCCCGCGCCCGACGCGGCGCTCGACGCCGCCAAACTGAAAACCGCCCTGGATCGCGCCACCCGAACCTTGCTGGACTGGCCGAATCTCAATCGATACCGCGCCGATAACGCCCAGTTGGCGGCGCCCGCCGCCGGCGAAGAGCGCGTGGTCTTCATGGGAGATTCCATCACCGATGGATGGGGCCGGCGATACGGCAAGTTCTTTCCCGGAAAACCCTACATCAACCGCGGCATCAGCGGCCAGACGACGCCCCAGATGTTGCTCCGCTTCCGCGCCGACGTGATTGCCCTCGAACCCAAGGCTGTCGTTATCCTGGCAGGCACCAACGATATTTCAGCCAACACCGGCCCCTCCACGCTGGAGATGATCGAAGACAATCTCGCTTCGATGACCGAACTGGCGCAGACGCACGGCATCAAGGTGATCCTTTCCGCCGTCATGCCCACCTGCGATTACATCCAGAATCAGAGCGACCGCCGCCCCAACGCGAAGATCGTCGAACTCAATAGTTGGATGAAGAGTTACGCGGCAACACACCGCGCCGTGTATCTGGATTACTTCACTCCCATGCTGGACGACAAAGGCGCGCTAAAAAAGGAATTGACTTACGACGGCCTTCACCCCAACGACGCCGGTTATGAAGCCATCATGCCGCTGGCGCAAAAAGCCATCGACGACGTTCTGAAATAACCCGCGGGGCGGCCCCCTGGACGGACCCGCTCTTCGCCCAAAGCATCAAGCGCCTGCGTCACCGCGGCAGGAGGGGACCGCCCCACATTGGTCGCCTCTGGTGCTTTGTAGAGTAACCTTTCAGGTTGCCACGTCGGCGTCCGTGCCGACGTTCTTCGAAGGCTGCCGGTACGGACACTGCCACGGCAGGCGCGCGAATTGCGCCCTAGAAGAACAATTCGGAGGAGGGCCGGCGGCGGAGTAGTTCGTGTTCGGCGCGGTACCAGTCTTCCTGGTGAGAGCCGTGCTGGCGGCCGCGGGCCTCCCAGTAGGCATAAGCGAGGCGCGCGATCTCGTCGTGGGATGGGGCTGGAGGCGCAACGGGTGGGCCTTGGTAGGTATCGCGACGCACGCGTCCAACTTGGGTTCTTTCGCAGCAATGTGTCATGGGGGCTCGGACACCATAGTTATACCAGAAGTCGCCAGCGCAAGTGCAGTGGACAAAGTACCTGGAGGTACCAAGACTTAACCCAGCGGGTTCTCCGGCCATGCATGCTTGGGATACCGCCGCGAGAGTTCCTTGCGCACCTGCGGGTACAAGCGCTGCCAGAAGCCGGCGAGGTCGCTGGTCATCTGCACCGGACGCTGGTTGGGCGCCAGCAGGCGCGCCACCACGGGGACCGCGCCCCGGCCCACGGTGGGCGTCTCGCGCATGCCGAAGAAATCCTGCAAACGCGAGGCGATCCAGGGCGGCTGGTTTGGCTCGTAGTGAACCGGCAGGTGGCGTCCGCGCGGCAGCCGGATCGCCGCCGGCGCGATCTCTTCCAGCAGGCGGCGCGTCCCGGGCGGCATCCGCTGCTCGATGGCGCGCAGCAGTCCGGCGCCGCGCGCGGCGGATTCCAACTCGGCAAAACTCTTCAGCCCGGTGGCCAGCCGCGCCAGCGCTCTCTCGACGGCAGCGTCATCCAGCGGCGCGGCTTTCAGGGGCGCTGTCAGGCCATGCTGCGCGGCGAATTGGACGCGCGATTGGAAGGCCGCGATTTCGTCCAGATCGGCGAAGCGCCCCAGGCCCGCTTCCACCGCTTTGTGCGCCAGGAAAATGCCGGCCTGCTCCGCATCGGGCGGCGTGCGGCGCGTTTCGATGGCGATCTGGTCGAACATCAGCGACGTCACGGCTTCCACACGTTCGCCACCGCGATTCCACTCCAGCGTCGAGACCTCGCGCAGGCGCTCCGGGAACAGGTCGAGCAGCCACGCAGGCTCTATGGCGCTCGCCAGACGCACCAGGGGCGCCTTCTGATCCTTGCGGTCCTCCGCTTCCACGGCCACCAAAAAGTCCTCGGCCGTCACCGTGCTGTTGGGCGCCTGCTGCGCAGCGGCGCCGCTCGCCAACTGCAACTCCGCACCCTGACGCCGCCGCGCCACACGATCGGGAAAGGCGGTCAGGATACTTAATAGGAGCGCATCTTCGTGATCGGCGGCGCCGCCAGTGGCGCGCGCGCCCGCTCCGCCCAATTGCCGGAACAGGCGCGCGGCGTACGGCGACCATTCCGCTTCCATCAGCACCAGCAGGTCCGAGCGCGAGGCGTGCGGCGCTGTGGCCGGCAGACGCTCCCCGGCGCTGAGCAGCGCGGCCACGGCGCAGCCGTCGCGAGCCACGCCGCGGCGCCGCGCTTCCACCATCAAACGGCTCAATCGCGGGTGCAACGGATAGCGCGCCATTTCGCGCGCCGTGCCGCCCGTGGCGCCGAGTTGCCGCAGCAACTCCCGCGCGCGATCGATAGCGGCGGCGGGTGGAGCGTCCAGCCAATCGAGCGAACCCAGGTCCGTGTTCATGGCTTCGAGCAGCAGCGCGGTGGGCGCCAGATCCTCGCGCAGGATCTGCGGCACATCCTGCGCGGGCCGCCGCACGAAATCCTCCAGCGGGTACAGACGGATGGCGCGTCCCGGCCCGGTGCGGCCCGCGCGTCCGGCGCGCTGGTTGGCGCTCGCCTGGCTGATGCGCGCCACCTGTAGCGCCGGCAGCCCGGACCACGGCGAATGGCTGGCCACGCGCGCCAGCCCGCTATCGATCACGCTGGCGACACCCTCGATGGTGATGGAACTTTCCGCCACGTTGGTGGAGAGGATGATCTTGGTCTGCGCGCAGGGCGCAACCGCGCGGTCCTGCTCCTCGGGCGATTGATCCCCGTAGAGCGGCAGGAGTTGCCACGCATGACGGCGCGCCAGCGCCGCGCACGCGGTTTGCGCGCGCCGGATTTCGACCGATCCCGGGAGGAATACCAACACATGGCCGGTGAGCCCGCGCACAGCCACTCGTTGCAGCGCGGCCGCCACCTGATCTTCCACCGGCGCGGCGGAATGCGGCGTGTACTCGATCTCTAGCTGATGCTGCCGCCCTGCCGATCGCAGTACCGGTAGCGGCTGCCTGCCCTTCCCCGCCAGATACTGCGCCACCGGCGCCGCCTCCAGCGTGGCCGACATGACGACAAGTTTGAGATCCGGCCGCCGCGTGCGCTGCAACCGCCGCAGCAAGGCCAGCGCCACATCTCCTTCCAGATGCCGCTCGTGGAATTCGTCCAGCACCACGCAGCCCACGCGCTCTAAGTCAGGGTCGCTCAGCATGCGCCGCGTGAGCACTCCCTCGGTGAGGAAGCGTAAGCGCGTGCGTGGCCCCGCCACCTCTTCGAAACGCACCTGATACCCCACCGTCGCGCCCACGGGCTCGCCGAGTTCGCCCGCCACGTAACGCGCGGCCAGGCGCGCGGCCAGGCGGCGCGGCTCCAGCACCAGCACCTCGCGCGCGGCAAGCCCGGGCAGCAGCCCCAGCAGCGCGGGGGGCACGCGCGTGGTCTTGCCCGCCCCGGGCGGCGCTTCCAGCACGAGGTGGTTGGCGCTGCGCAGGTGGTGCAGAATGGCGGGGAGTAACTCGTCGATGGGAAGCCGCACGCGAGCTTCTATTGTCGCAATTCGACAATGTTCTGGCGCATTTTTTCCGCCTGCGGGTAATCCGGGTGATGCTGTAGGAAATCCTCCAGCACGCTGGCGGCCTCGCGCTTCTCCCCGCGCCGCAAATGGATCTCCGCCAGGAACAGTTGGGGATGCGAGAAGTGGGCCGGATCGATCTCGCGCGCCCGCTCCAGATACTTCACGGCGGAATCGTACTGCCCGAGTTCGAAATAGGTCATGCCGAGCTGCGAGTTGGCCAGCGCGTCGGTGGGGCGCGTCAAGGTGGCGCGAACGTTCACTTCCAGGGCTTCATCCAGCTTGTGGAGCGTGACCAGCACGCCACCCAGATTGACCAGCGGGTCGTACGCCCCGGGGTCCTGCTTCAGCGCCTGGCGGAAACGCTGTTCGGCCAGCGGGAAGCGGCGCGTCTGATAAGCGATGGTGCCCAGGGTGTTCCATGCGGTGGCAAACTGCGGCGCCAGTTCGACGGCGTGCTCCAACTGTTTCTCGGCGGCTGCCACCTCGCGCTTTTCCAGATCGCGTTGCGCCTCTACGTAGTCGCGCAGCGCGCGCTCACCGATGGCGAGTTCGCGCACCGTGACGGCGTGCCGCGTGCGGTCGCCGGTGGGGTCGAAATCGGCGTCTTTCAGTGCGATGGTGAGCTGAATGCGATTGCTCGAATCGGCCAGCCCGGGTCCCACCTCGATGGTCCGGCGCGCCTCTCCCCGTCCGGCCTGGTAGACCGATACGGTGTAAGTCGCCGCCGCAAGTTTCTTGAAGGTGAAGCGTCCGCTCGCGTCGGTGAAAGTGGCGGCGGTGAAGGGATGGGTGGCGCCGAACAGCGTAACCGACGCGCGTCCTTCGGGGCTGATGCGCCCCGCAAGCTCGTAGAGCGCCTGCGCGGGTGCGGCGGCCGCGACGAGAATCAGAAGCCAAAAGCGCAGCACGGCAACCTCGATTGTAGCGCCGCGTGTTGCGTCGTGATACACCAGTGTGCAGACCAGCCGAATCGGGAGGCACGCGATGAAGGTGAGTATGGAGGATTTCCGGCGCCAGTACGCCGGCTTGAGCGACGAGGCATTGCTCGACGTCGACCGCCAGGACCTGGTGGAACTGGCGCGCGCGTGCTACGACGAAGAACTGGCGCGCCGCCAACTGAAGACCCCGGCGCCCGCGCCCACGCCCACGCCGGAGCACGCGCCGGAGCCGCATGGCGAAGCCGAAGAGTTCGCCGTAGCGGAGACGTATGAGTCGCAGGAGGAGGCCAGGCTGGCGCGCGAGTTACTGCGCGCGGCGGGTATCCGCGCGCATCTGGGGGCCGGCGGACTGGCGCTGCTCGTGCCGTTGTCCACGCGGGAAGATGCGCGTGAGGTTCTGGACGCGCAGATTTCCGACGAGGCGCTGGCGGAAGCCGCCACCGCCGGCGCCGGCTACGTGCGCCACGGCGTGGGAACGGTTCGCCCCTATCTCTATGGCAATGTCGATTTGATCGAGTTCGTCCAGCAGGTGTTCGGCGCGGTGGAACTGGAGCGCTTCGAATTCGGGCCGCGCTGTTTCCACGTGGAGGCTGCCATCGGCGACTCGGTGGTGGTGCTGGAAGTGGGCGATCCGCCTCCCGCGATTGCCTCCCCCGCCTCTGTCTATATCTATGTGCCTGACGTGGACGCCGCCTATGGCCGCGCGCTGGAAGCGGGCGCGGAGGAAGTCTCGCCACCGGAAGACAAGCCCTACAACGAGCGCGCTGCCGGAGTGAAAGACTCGTTCGGCAATACCTGGTGGATCGCCACCTATCAGGCCCCCTGAGTTGGCACATTCCCTCCAGGAAGCCAGGTGGGACAGGCCATCGCCTTTTGTGCCCTGTCATGCCTCGCTAGAACACGGCAAGTTGACAGGCGACATAAACCGATCGCCTGTCCCACCTTGTGCCGCCCTACACTTCCAACTTCCACGGCGCCCTGTAGTGTGACTGCAAGAACGGGCGCACCTGTTCCTGTTTCACTGTCCAGGCCTTCTCGTCCCAATCCAACCGCACGCCGTGGCGCATCGACAGGTTCGCCAGCAGACATGCGGTGGAAGATCGCACGCAGGTCTCGATTTCGCTGGTCGGCTTCTGCCGGCTCTTGATGCACTCCAGGAAGTTCTTCCAGTGGGGCACGTTCATCTCGTTCATCGCCGCGTCCTTCTCATACGTGACGGCTGCCAGCTTGCTGTTCTTGCCCGCGGGAATCGCCACGCACCGGCTGCGGTCTACCAGAATGCTGCCTTCCGTCCCATGAATCGACGTGCCCCCGCTGGAATTGAACGTGGGCAGCGGATTGCACGTCCGGCTCTCGTAGGTGCTGATAAATTTCGGGTATTGGAAGAGCGCTTCCATGGTATCGGGTGTCTCGACATTGTCCTTCACGTAGAACTTGGCCCCCATGGCGCTCACCGCCAGCGGCATGGGCTCGCCCATGCACTGGTGAATCGGGTCGATGAGGTGGACGCCCCAATCGGTCATGGCGCCGCCCGCATAATCCCAGAAGTAGCGGAAGGTGGGGAAGGTCGCGGCCTTGACGCCCCAACGGTTGGCGTTGAACGGCACCTTGGGTGCCGGCCCCAGCCACATGTCCCAATCGAGCCCGGCCGGCGGCGCGCTGTCCGGCGGATTGCCGAAACCAGCCTCCGAGGTTAAACCCGACTGGAACGCGTGGCAGAATGTGATGTCGCCCAACGCCCCGCTCTGCACGATCTCCGCGGCTTTGCGGAAGTAGCCGCCGGAGCGCTGCATGGTCCCGGCCTGCACCACCCGCTTGTATTTGCGCGCCGCTTCCACCATCTTCTGGCCTTCGTCCACGTAGGTGCACGAGGGCTTTTCCACGTAGACATCCTTGCCGGCCTTGCAGGCCTCCACCTCCATGTAGGCGTGCCAGTGGTCCGGCGTGGAGATACAGACCGCGTCGATGGATTTATCCGCCAGGATTTCGCGAAAATCCTTGACGCTTTTCGGCGTGAATCCGCCTTTCCTGGCGGCCGCCTCAGCGCGCTCCAGGTGGGGCTGGTAGACGTCGCAAAGCGCCACCGGCTCGGCTTCGGGAACCTTCATCGCATACCCCAGATTGCCCGAGCCCATGGCCCCGAGTCCGATGAAACCGACGGCCACTCGGTCGTTGGCGCCCCGAACCCTGCCGGTGAACAGCGAAGTAGTGAAAACCGCGGCAGCGCCGCTCAGAATGTCTCTACGTGGAATATTCATACTGCTCCTGTTGGTACCAAAATAAGTCTCGCCATGCAAGGGGTCCGCACCCTGTAGCGTAGCCTTTAGGCTGCCATGCCCCCATCCCTGGGGGCATTCTTCGTTCTTGCCTTTCTCCGCGCTTTCCTCCGCGTTCTCAGCGTCTCTGCGTTGAAAGAAGCTCTCTCGCTTCCGGAACTCACTCGGCGCCCGCGCCTACCCGTAGCAGCGAATCTCGAAAATTCGCGCCAGTGGGTCTCCGTTGGTGGCTTGCACTTCCACACGCACCGATTGCACTTCCGCCGGCTCAAAGCGATGCCGGTTGAGCCGCTGGAAATTGTTCTTTACCGTGGCCAGCCGCCGCTCCTTGCCATCCGCCAGGCGCGCCACCACGGTGTAATCCTTCACCGTCTCCGGTTGCGCGGCGCGCAGCAGGTTGACGTTCTGCGATTCCTGCGCGGATAGCGTGAGCTGCCGTTTGAAGCCGCTGTCGAAGGTGATCTGCACTTCGCCGATGCGTTGCGGACGATCCCAGCGCAGCTCCACCCAGGCGGGCCGGCCTTCTCCCACCGGCGCGGCCCAGTGATGCACTTCCGCCGCATCGCCGCGCGAATCCGGAATATCGCGCCCCTGCCCGTCGAGCAGCAGCGCGGCCTTGGCGGCGCCGGATTCGGCCGATGCCGTCACCATCGCCCCCCGCGCCAGGTCCAGCGGATCCTGGTTGGTGAGGCCCTTGATGGTCTGGTCGTCGCGCAGCAGCGTCTGCCGCAATTTCGCCAACTGCCGGCCATCGCGCGCCAGTTCGCGCGGCAGCAGGCCCGCCTCCAGGCACTGCGCCGCGGCGGTCCCGATGGCCTGCCCTTCCACCGCGCAAGTCGCCATCACGCGCGCCGAAGTGAACGCCACGTAGCTGGCGCTGATGTTGCGTCCCCCCATCAGCAGGTTGGAGATGTTGCGGCTGTACAGCGAGCGCAGCGGAATGTCGTAAACCTCGGGCGGGCTCAGCACCGTGTTGGGCGGCAGATCGGGCCGGTCGAAACCCTCCGGAGGATGGCCGTCCATCGCCCACCCGCCGATGGCCACCGCGTCCGCTAAACTGCCCTGCATCAGGTCCTGCTGCTTGAGCACGTAGTCCCCTGCCAGACGGCGGCTGCCGCGCCTGCCGGGCATCATCCCCATCCAGTCCATTGCCCAGTGCTTGCTGTCCGGGAACTCGCCGCTGTTCTTGATGTAGTCCCACACTCCCATCACGATGGCCACGAGCTCGAAGCGAATGCGTTCGTTGTCCGCGATGATATCGCGATCGCCGCCCCACTCGATCCACCAGTAGCCGTACTCCCAACTCGTGATCGGCCGGTGCCGCAGTTGCTCTTTGCCGATCTTGCGCGCCCACGCGGGCGCGGTGAACGGCATCGGGTTGTGATACAGCCGCGAGGTAAACAGAATGCTGGAACCCAGCGTGCGATTTTCCGGCTTCTCCGGCGCCAGCGATTCGCCGAACTCCGCGCGCCCTTCGCGGCCCGCGCGCATCTCGGCGCCAGCCTCCAGGCCGAGACGCGAATCGCCCGTGCAATCGCAGAACAGCCCCGCGCGAATGCGGTAGAGATGCTCGCTCCTGTCGCAGCGCGCCGCCACCTCGGTGATGCGTCCCTCCTTCACTACGGCCGAGAACACCGTGGTCTCCAGCAGCAGCGTAATGTTGGGCTCGCTCACCACCTTGTCGTAGAGCAGCAGATCCCAAAGTTCCCACGAGCGCTGCGGATTGTTCACCGCGTCGGCCAGCCGCAACTCTTCGATCAGTCCGCTTTCGCGCCATCCCGGGCGCGCGGTGTGCTGGTTGGCGCCCACCACGTGCATCTTCACTTCGCTGGAGGAATTGCCGCCCAGCCGTGAGCGATCCTGCACCAGGACCACGCGCGCTCCGTGCCGCGCCGCCGCCAGGGCCGCGCACACACCCGCCAGGCCACCGCCGGCCACCAGGACATCGGTCTCCAGGGGGACCTCGCGCATGTGCCGTTCCGCGGCCGCGAACCCCGCGTCCCGGGGCGCGATCTTGTCGAAATCCGCCGGCGCCGGCGCTCTGCTTTGCGCGTCCGCCCGGCCAGCGAGCACCACTAACGAATAGGCGCCGAATCCGAGTTGGTTGAAGAAATCGCGACGGTCCACCGGCGCCTCCCTAGTCATTGTAGTGCCTTGCGGATTCACAGCGCCTTGCGAAACGTCGGATTGATCCGGCGCCGCCCGGTCAGCCGGTGCCCGCCATCCTCCAACGACGCGATGCCATGGTAGGCCAGGCGCGTAGCACCGCCCCACACCACCACGTCGCCGCTCTCCAGGCGCATGCGCCGCGGACCGTCCTTCCGGCTGGCGCCGCCGAACAGAAACACCGCCGGCAGTCCCAATTCGGTTAAGCGGCGCGCTATGAAGAGAGCCGGCCGGAAGTGCCGCCGGAGGGCGGGCGCGCAATGCCGGCGGAGTGAGAGGTGGAGCAACGCCTCCTGGGCGGCTTGAAGCCTGAAGACCGAACGCGCCTGCGACTGCTATTGGAACATTGTTTGTCTTCCCTTCGGTCCGGGCGCGGCCCCCTCAACCGGACCCCGAAGCCCGGACTCCGGTGCAGCGTGCTAACGTTAATCACAAAGGAGAGCGGCATGCGATACTTCGCTTCGCGTTTGGGGCTGTTGAGTTTCAGTGCGCTGTGGCTGGCCGCGATGCCGGCATTTGCCGACACCGCCGCGGGCTTGGCGGCATTCAAGAACAAGGATTACCAGCGGGCGTATCGGGAATGGAAAGCGGCGGCCGACGCCGGACAGGCCGAGGCCCAATTCGATTTGGGTCTGTTGTACGCCCAGGGACTCGGTGTGCGTCGCGACTTCACCGCGGCGGCAAGCTGGTACCGTAAATCCGCCGAGCAGGGCAACGCCGAAGCGCAGTATGCACTGGGACAGATGTATTCGCGCGGCTGGGGCATTCCCAGGGATGAAGCCGATGCCATCCGCTGGCTCCAGATGGCGAACTCGGTGGAATCCGACGGCCCGCCCACCGACTGGGCGAACGTCGAAGGGTACGGCGTGCCGCGCAATCCCGAGCAGGCCGCGTATTGGTACCGGCAGGCGGCCGACAGGGGCCATGCCGAGGCGCAATTCAACCTGGGCGGCTTGTATGCCGGCGGCATGGGCGTGAAGCGCGACGAGGAACAGGCCGCACGCTGGGTAAGTGCCTCGGCAATCCAGGGGTATGCCCCCGCGCTAGAGAACTTCGGAGAACGCTACGCCGCCGGCAACGGAGTCGACAAAGACGACAAGCGTGCGTACTTCTGGCTGACCCTTGCCTTCCTCCACGGAGACAAGACGGGAGAGAAGTTGCGCGGCGCCGAAGCCGCCAAACTGAGTCCCGCCGACGTGGTTGACCGGGAGCGGGCCGCGCAGAACTGGAAACCCAGGATGGCGGCCGCGCTACCCAAACAGTAGGTTTGGCGCGGGCCTCATCCGTCGAGCAGCCATGAGATTCGTCCTCTTCCTTGTTGCCGCCGGAATGGCCCACGGCCAGACCGGTCCCGATCCCAACGCGGTGCTCGAGCAGGCGCGCGCCCGGCTCCAGGCCATGGCCCACAACCTGGAGAAGTACGTCTGCATCGAAACCTTGAATCGCAGCTACTATCGGCGCGTTGTGCCACGCGAAGCGCCGGCACGGCCCGAGGCGGAGCCGGCCTGCGGTCCGGCAGCCGTCGGCACCGCCGCCGCCAGCGACCCCCTTCAACTCGAATCCACCGATCGCGTGCGTCTGGAGGTGTCGGTATCTCACGGGCGCGAATTGCACTCCTGGCCCGGCGCCAGGGGCTTCGACACGCGCGACGTCGATGAGATCATCCGCGACGGTCCCGTCTCCACGGGCGCGTTCGGCGGCTATCTCGCCGGCATCTTTAATGGCCAAGGAGTCGCATTCCACTATAACGGCGAGCGCTCCGCGAACGGCAAGACTCTCTTCGAGTACGGATACCAGGTCCCCCTGGAGGCCAGTCGCTTCCTGACAAGAGTAGACGTGGCATGGCGTCCCGTAGCCTATGAGGGCGATTTCCAGATCGATCCGCACTCTCTCGAACTCGAGCGTCTGACGGTCCGAACCACCCAGGTGCCGTCAGGCGCCGCCTTCTGCCAGGCCGCCACCACCCTGAACTACCAGCGCGTCCACATCGGCGACAGCGACGTTCTGCTGCCCCGCCAGAGCCAGTTGGAAATCGTGCTCAGCGCCGAACGGGAGGCCCGCAACGTGACCACTTTCTCCAACTGCCGCGAGTATCAGGCGGAATCGGAAATCGTCTTCGACGCCACTGCCGGCACGGAAAGCACGGCCAGGCCGAGTGCCTTCCGCGGCCGCGTGACGCTGCCTATCGGCCTGCCGGTCACCCTGGCCCTGGCCGGCCCCATCGACACCGATACCGCCGCCTCCGGCGACCCGGTGGACGCCAAACTCGTCAAGCCGGTTCGCCGCCCCGGTTCGAACGAGGAACTGATTCCGGCCGGCGCGGTGGTCCACGGCCGCATCCGCCGCATCGAACACTACCTGTCGCCGGCGCCCTATTTTCTCATCGCCATGGCTTTCAACCGCGTGGACGTACAGGGAGTCCTGTCCCCTTTCGCAGTCCACAGCGAACCCGATGCGGAACTCGCCAGAATGCTGGGCGCCAACCTGGAAACGCACGCCACCGGAATCTGGTTCTGGGACGTCGGCACCTTCCTGTTTCCCACCAGCAAGAGCCACACCGTGGTTCCAGCCGGCTTCGAATCGAAGTGGTTCACGCTGGCCACCGGCGGCCGCTGAAAATACACTGAAAACGGCTGCCGCCCCCACGGCGCCCCATGGCCGTCATGCGGACTCGATTGAGCAGGGGGCTTGAAATTCCTGGTTAGCCCGCTGCTTCATCGCAAATCTTTTTCGCCTTCTTACAGAGTTCGAGGCACTTTTTATACCTATCGCGAGCCTCGTTCTCCTTTTCCGCATCCCCACCGGCTTCCGCCAACGCCGTAAGCAGGACATCGAAGCACTTCGACTTGGAACGTTTGTAATCTTTCTCGCAATCCGTCTCGACGGGTTCGGCCATAGGAACCTCCTTCTTTCTTTCACGAAAAGTCCGGTTTCAATAGGAACCGGCTTGCTCGATTCTTATATCACATCGGCGCCGGACAAGCCACCGATTGCGAAGGCCATTTCACGCCTGCGCCTCGCGCTCCAAAAGCGCCCGCTTGCGCTCCACGCCCCAGCGGTAGCCGGCTAGAGTGCCGTCACGCCGCACCACGCGATGGCACGGAATCGCCACCGCGAGAGCGTTTGCCGCGCACGCCTGCGCCACGGCGCGCACCGCCTTGGGCGAACCGATGCGCTCCGCAATCTCCGAATAGCTGGCCCGAGACCCTGCCGGTATCGCCCTGAGCGCCTGCCACACGCGCTGTTGGAAGGCTGTCCCACGCACGTCGAGCGCCAGGTCGAGCCCCATGCGCGGCGCTTCCACGAAGCGCACCACCTGCGCCACGGTACGCTCGAAATCGCGGTCGCCGGAAATCAGCGTGGCGCGCGGAAAACGCTCCGCCAGATCGTGCACCAGCGTGCTAGCGTCGTCGCCCAGCAGGATCGCGCACACGCCCTTCCCGGTCGCCGCCACCAGAACCGTCCCCAGCGAGCAAACGCCCGACGCGAACCGGATCTCGGCATGGCGTCCGCCGGCGCGGAAGTCCGTCGGCGTCATGCCCAAAATCTCCGCCGACTTCTCGTAGAAGCGCCCGCTGGAATTGAATCCCGCCCCATAGATCGCCTCGGTCACGGTGCTACCGCGCGAGAGCCCCTCGCGCACGCGCTGCCAACGTCGCGCGTCCGCGTACGCCTTCGGCGTCACGCCGGTGACCGCGCGGAATATGCGGTGGAAGTGGAAGCGGCTCATGCCCGCCGCGGCCGCCAGCGCGTCCAGCCCAGGCGCGTCGTCCGCGCTTTCCATTAACCTGCAGGCCTTCGCCACCGCCGCCACATGCTGTTCGGCGAGCCCCGCCTCGTTCGGCCGGCATCGTTTGCAGGGACGGAATCCGGCCCGCTCCGCGTCCGCGCAGGTCAAATGGAAAACGACATTCTCCCGCCGCGCCCGCCGCGACGCGCACGAAGGCCGGCAGTACACGCCCGTCGTCCGCACCGAATAATAGAAGGCCCCATCCGCCGCGCCGTCGCGCCGCGCCACGGCATTCCAACGCTCCTCCTCGCTCGCAAAAACCGCCATCGCTACCATCATGATCTCTCCCTTCCACCCCATAGTGAGAGATCGCGCACCCGCGCGGCACTCCGCCCCTTGCTTTCGAATTCGTGGTGGGGCAGGCGCTTTCGCCTGCCAAGACCTTCTTTAATCTGGATCGGCAGGCGGGGTACCCTCTGGGTCCGCCTGCCCCACCAAAGTCACTTACCCGCCGGCTTCGCCGGACGCTGATAGTTCGGAAACTCGGGACGCTTCGGCGTGGGCGGCGGATTCTTCTCCAACAGTTGGAGCGTCATCGCCACGGCGCGCTCCAGTTGCGGATCGTGGCCCTCGCCCACAGACTTCGGGTCCATCTCCACTTCCACGTCCGGCGCGACGCCGTGGTTTTCCACGTCCCACTGTCCCTCCGGGCTGAAGAATCCGAAGTTGGGCGAGGTCACGTTGCCGCCGTCCATCAGCACGGGGTAATCCGAGACGCCGATCAGCCCGCCCCAGGTGCGCTTGCCCACCAGCGGACCAATCTTCGCGTAGCGGAACATCCACGGCATGGCGTCGCCGCCGGAGCCCGCCATTTCATTGACGATCATCACCTTCGGTCCCAGGATGGAGGCCGCCGGCGTGCGGTAAATGGCGCCGTAGCGCGGGCTCCAGAAGCCCATCAACTGGCGGCGCATGGCTTCGATGATGTAGTCCGCCACCTGGCCGCCCGAATTGAAGCGCTCGTCGATCACCGCGCCCTGCTTGTCGCTCTGTGCGAAGTAATAGCGGTTGAAATTGGTCAGTCCGCCCTGCGCGGTATCCGGCAGGTAGACGTAGGCCAGCTTGCCGCCGGAGAGTTGATCCACCTTGCGCCGGTTGGCGGCGATCCATTCCGCGTGGCGAAGCTGCAGTTCGCTCGCCATGGGCG
>CABDXZ010000630.1_pt1 | contig 16059 bp, 18 predicted proteins | sample 3421441 | NCBI WGS metagenome assembly CABDXZ01 (sample SAMEA5534336, study PRJEB31848) | metagenome | biome: tundra; feature: field; material: soil | place: USA | collected 2013-05 | depth 0.15 m | reverse complement strand
GCCTTGTCATACTCGGCTTGCAGCGCGTCGGCCGAAACATGAGTAACTGCAAACGTCCGGCCGAGCGCCGTTTCGAAAAGGTGCACGACATCCAGTTGACTAAGGTCTTCCGGGCCGTCCAGTGCCAGTTCCACCTTGCCGCCATCGCGCCCCAGGCAGCGGATCGCCACCTCCGACACATCCTTGTAGGAGACCATCGCCGATCGCTGCGCGCCGTCGCCCAGCAGTTCCGCCTTGGCGTTTGGATAGTCGAACCCAAAACCGGGACTTAGCCACGTTTCCATGAAGAAATTGGCGTAGAGAATGGTCTGGTTAGCGTGGCGGCACCTCTGATACTCCTCCCGCTCCTCGACTAACACCGACTTAGTCCGGAAACGGCGGGGCACGGTAACACAGATAAACTGCAGGCCTCCCAGAATGTGCGTGAAGTCTCTCAGGCTGCGCGCGCACTCGCGGTCGAAGGTTTCGCTGGGATCGATAGGGAGCATTGCGGCGTCCGTGCTGATCACGGCCTCGACGTCCCGGCAGGCGGCAACCAACGCAGCAGGATTGTGCAGCTCCGCGGGAAAGAATTCGACTCCGGTGGCGCGCAGGCGTTCGATCCGATTGGGCGGCATGGCCCGCGGCACCCACGCTCGCACCCTCTGCCCCTTCGCTCTGAGGCGCCGGCAGACCTCGTAACCCAGCCGGTTATCGGCACCCGTGACCAGAATCATGCGACCGAGAATACTACCGAATGGAAAATGGGTCAAGCAACAAAAACGGCACAAAGGTAAACAAATGGCGAAAAAGATAGCGCGGGCGCGCTGTGCGAGGACGGTTTGGGCGTATACTCTGGAGCGAACCACCATAGCTCCGGAGTCGCACATGCCAACCAAGCGAAGCGATAAGATCCGGCTCCTCGAAGCGGAGTTGGAGTTGATTGAAGGCGGCGGCTGCGGCCTTCCCGCGGGCGAACCCATGGCCGAGCGTCCCATGTTCTACCATTCTCTGGTGTGCATCAATCACTGGCAGGTTCCCGGTCATGGCGATGAATGCCACGACAACTGCGTCCTGCTCGACGCGGTTCCGGAGCGGCATCGGGACGAAAAGCTTCCCTGCCATTTCATTCCCCTGAACTCCGCAGGCGACACCGTGCAGGCGCTCGAACAGGGGGGCGACCGGGAACGGACCCAGGACGAAGTGAAGAAATGGTTGCGGGCCACCATCGCCAGTCTGAAGGCGGAGGCGGAGAGGGACGGCGAAGAGTCTGCGCCGTATTGAATGGCGCGTCCGAGCGCACCGAAATTCACGATGTCGGGAATCGTCGAGAATACTCACAGTTGACAAGCGGCCCGCGGAAACATACAATGCCTTCACTAAGCGAAACACTCCGCTGCACTCAGAGCTATGGAGACTGTCAACTCGGGAACTGGGCCCAGGTCGACGCCCGTTCCAACGAAAACTTCCGCCCTCGCCGGCGCGCCTTCCTCAGACGCCGCACTCCTCACGGGCTCCCGGACGCCCCCGGCTCAGACCACCGTGGTAGCGGACATCCGCAAGTCGCGGCGCCGGATCGTCTGGACGGCGATCTCGGCGTTCCTGATCACGAATTTTCTGATGTTCCTGCGCTTCTTTTTCCCCCGCACGCTGTTGGAACCGAGCACCAAGTTCCGCATCGGCTATCCGTCCGATTTCGGCCCCGGCGTGGATGAACGTTTCAAGCAGTCCCATCGTGTCTGGGTGGTTCGCCGGCCGGACCGGCTGTTCGTCATCTATGGCAAGTGCACTCATCTGGGCTGTACACCAAACTGGATCGAAAGCGAGAACAAGTTCAAGTGCCCGTGCCATGGAAGCGGGTACGACATGGAGGGCCGGAATTTCGAGGGGCCGGCGCCGCGTCCCATGGACCGCGCCTTTGTTGAGTTGGATGCTGAAGGTCAGATTGTAGTCGATACGAGCCGGTTGTCAACATGTCCTCCCGGGGGGGAGTGTCAATTTGAAACCAATCCGAATTCGTACCTGATCGTGTCGTAGCCGGTTGTATTAGCGGCTGGCGCGCGGGACGAGTTTGGATCGACGGCTAACGGAGGGGGACTGCCATGTTGAAGCCCGAGGGCGAGCCGAAGTCTACGACCTTGCTGGAGACCGCTAAGGAAGCTCTTCAGGGGCTGCGGGAGGACATCAAAGATCCGCAGCGTACCCAGATCTGGAAGTCGATTTTCCGCGTCAAGCACGAGCGCACCGACCCCCGCACGCGGTCGTTGGGCGTACTCGGGAACGTCTTTCTCCACCTCCATCCGGGCCGCATCAATCGCGATGCGGTGCGATACAGCTACACCTGGGGCATGGGCGGCATCACCTTCTACCTGTACCTGGTGCTCACCTTCACCGGGGTGCTGCTGATGTTCTATTACCACCCCACCAAGCTGCAAGCGTTCCGCGACATTCTCTACCTTGAGCACGATGTGCCCTTCGGCAAACTGAGCCGCAACATGCACCGGTGGGCCGCCCATCTGATGATCATCACTCTGTGGCTGCACATGTTCCGCGTCGTGCTCACCGGATCGTATCGCCGGCCGCGCGAGTTCAACTGGTGCGTCGGCGTCATCCTGTTGGTCTTGACGCTGTTGCTCTCCTTCACCGGCTACCTGCTGCCGGACGATCAGCTCGGCTTCTGGGCGGTTACGGTCGGCACCAACATGGCCCGCGCCACGCCGCTGCTCGGCAACGAGGGACCGTTCGGACCGGCGCTTGGGATGACGCCATACAACGACGTGCGTTTCGCCTTGCTGGGCGGCTCGATCGTGGATGCCAATGCGCTGCTGCGGGCCTACATCTGGCACTGCATTGCGATTCCGGTGCTGGCCTCGGTCTTCATGATCGTGCACTTCTGGCGCGTGCGCAAAGACGGCGGAATCTCCGGCCCGTCGCCGGTGATGCTGGAGTCGGAGATCAAGCCTCCGGCCAAGGGGCGGTGATCTTATGGATTGGGCGCAGATTTGGAAAATCCTTTCGGTGCCGGACAACGTGCCCATCACGTTGTTGGCCATCCTGGTGCCGTTCTACACCTGGTACGGGCTGCGGCAGGCGGTCGCAACCGATAGGCTGATCGGACGCCTCCAGGCCGACCCTGCCCTGGCCAAGACGCATCATCGCAAGATCCATCCCTATCTGCCGAAGTGGGTGCGGGAAGTGCCGGTCTGGCCATACCTGCTCAAAATCGAATTTCTCGCCGCCATCATCGTCACCCTGATCCTGATGATCTGGTCCATCACGTTGAACGCTCCGCTGGAAGAACCGGCCAACCCGAATTTCACCATGAACCCGTCCAAAGCGCCTTGGTACTTCGTGGGGTTGCAGGAAATGCTGGTGTACTTCGACCCATGGTTCGCGGGCGTGGTCCTGCCCTCTCTGATTGTCGTGGGCCTGATGGTTTTTCCCTACGTGGACACCAATCCTCTCGGCTTGGGCTACTACACCATCAAGCAGCGCGTGGTTCCGCTGCTCAGCTTCGGTGTCGGGTTCTTCCTCTGGCTGCTGTTGATCTTCATCGGCACGTTCGTCCGCGGGCCCGGCTGGATGTGGTTCTGGCCGGGCCAGCGCTGGGATCACACCCGGGTCATATACGAGGTGAACCGCAATCTGCCCGACGTGTTCGGGATCCATAACGTGTGGTTGGCGGGAATCCTGGGCGTAATCGCGGTGGCCCTGTTCTATGCCGCGACCGGGTGGGCCATTCACAAGTGGCTGACCAAGCCGGGCCTGAACCAGAAGCTTTACGAGCGGACGAGCCTGTTGCAGTACGCGACATTCCAGTTCTTCGCGATTACGGTATTGGCCGGGCTGCCGGCGAAGATGATCTTGCGGCTGGTATTCCGGGTGCATTACGTGCTTATAACGCCTTGGTTCAACATCTAGCGGCGCACATATGGCGGACGACGACAAACAGGAAGTAAGCGGGCAGGAGAAGACACCCGATCCGGTGGTTGACGGGTCGCTGAGCGGACAGATCGTAGTCTTCTCGGTACTGCTGTTCCTTTCGCTGGTCTGGGCGCTGTTCGACGAAATTGGTTTCGAGCGCCCCTGGAAGCGATATCAGCAGCAGTTTACCAAACTCTATGCGGCGCATTTGCAGAAGCTGCGTCCCCGCCAGGCGGCGGCCGAAAATGCCGTCTACGCCTCGCCCGAGTACAAGAGACTCGACCAGGCGATTCAGGCCGCTGAGCGGACCGCTGCCGCGCGCCTGGCCGCCATCGACAAAGAACTGGCGGAAATTCGCGGGCAGCTCGTGGTGATCAAAGATCCGTTCCAGGACGCACGCGCGAAGATTGCCTCTCTGACATATGAGCTGGACCACGCCTCGAGTGAAAGGGGCAAGCTAGGTATCCGCCAGGACATCGAACAAACTCGCCACGCGACCATCAAGCTCGATATGCCGGCCGGCGCCGGTAAGCGGGGAACTGTCCGGCAGGAATTTAGTTTCGACTCGATGGACAAGCTGTTCACCGGCCTCAAGGCCCGCGAAGCGCAACTGACCGCGGAACAGAACGACCTGTCGAAGGAAGCGCGGGAACTACGACGGCAGCGCGCCGAGTATCAGGGCGACCATATGGCTGGGCTCACCCCGCAGCAGATTGGCGGCCTGTTGCGCAAGACGCAGGCCTTCGTGGTCGAGATCAAACAGATTCACGTCGAGGAAGCCGGCCTGGTGGATCGTTGCGAGTCGTGCCATCTGGGTATTCGCGAGCCGCTCGTGCTCACCGCGGCCGACATGGGCGGCCAGCGTCTCTTCATCAGCCACCCCAACAAGCCGCTGCTGGCTCTCCACGATGTGGAGCGTTTCGGCTGCTCGCCCTGCCACAACGGCAACGGTCGCGCTACCTCGAGCGCGGAGAAGGCGCACGGCAATAACGAGCACTGGCTGTGGCCGCTGTTTCCCGCCGCCAACACCGAAGCCGGCTGCGTGCAGTGCCACGCCGGCGACCGCGTGCTCGAATTCGCTCCCGTTCTCACCCGCGGCCGGGACCTGTTCCAGGTAAAAGGCTGCATGGGCTGCCATCGCCACGAATCGTTCGACCGCGAGGCGGATGCGCTAACCGCCACCAGCAAAGAGATCCAGACCATGGCGACGCGCCAGAAGGACGCACGCATCGAGGCCGACCGCGAGGTCAAGCTGGGCGACGGCGCCGACACCGACGAAAACGCGAAAAAGCACTTCGCCACCGCTGAATATCTGCGTATCGGCGCCAGCAACATTGACGCCAGGGTCGCCGAAATGGAGTCGAAAGCCAAGTTCCTGATGCAGGACGTCAAGAAGGTCGGCCCCAATCTTAAAGACGTCCGGCTCAAACTGCGCAAGGAATGGATTCCGGTCTGGCTGAAGGATCCGCAGGCTTTTCGCCCGGGCACGAAGATGCCGTCTTTCCGCCTCTCCGGCGACGAGATCCGCGCGCTCTCGGCGTTCGTGTGGCAATCGGGATGGACCGGTCCAGCGGCGCAGCAGGAGAAGCCCGGCGATGCCGCGCGCGGCAAGGAGCTGTTTGAGACGCGCGGCTGTCTGGCCTGCCATTCGATGGGCGAGGCCGGCAACCGGATGGGCGGAGATTTCGCCGCCAACCTCTCCCGGGTGGGCGAAAAGAACGGCTACGACTACGTGGTGCGCTGGGTCCACAACCCACGGCAGCGCACTCGCCCCTACTGTCCGCGCGAAGCCAAAGACCTGGGTCCGGAGGATTACGCCAAAAACGGACTGCCGTTCGTCTTCGACCTGGAACACTCGCAGTGTCCCAACGACGGCGCCGAGCTCCAGGTCCAGAACATGACGGTGATGCCCAGCCTGCGCCTCATTCCCGAGGAAGCGCGCGACATCGCTTCCTATCTCGTGTCTCTTAAGCACTCCGACGCCGCCTATCCCGACGCGCCGTTCATGGACGATCCGCAACTTGCCCAGCGCGGGCGGCAGTTGGTGGCTCGCTACGGCTGCGCCAGTTGCCACGAGATCCGCTCCCTCGAAGACGCGCCGCGGATCGGCACGGAGCTCACCAAGGAGGCCAGCAAGCCGATGGAGCAACTGGATTTCGGCCTCCTCGAGCACAAGGCGAAAGAGGAGGAGTGGTATACCCACAAGGGCTTCTTCGAGCACAAGCTGGAGAATCCCGCGGTGTACGACCAAGGCCGCCAGCGGGCTCCCGAAGACCAATTGCGGATGCCCAAGATCTCTCTCGCCAAGGATGACATCCGGGCTCTGACCACGTTCCTGTTGGGCAGTGTGGACTCGCCGTTTTTCGGCGAGTTCGAGTCCATTCCAGCCAGTTTCCGCGATATCCCCACCGACCAGCAGCGTGACATCCAGGAGGGCTGGTGGCTCGTCAAGAAGTACAACTGCATGGGCTGCCACGAGCTTGAGGCGGGCCAGAAGTCGATCCTCAGCGGGTTGCCCCGCTACCAGGACCCGGACTGGAAAGAACAGATCCCGCCCGCGTTGTTGCAGGAAGGCGCGCGTGTCAACCCCGAATGGCTGACGCGTTTTCTGGACAATCCTTCTCTGAACGCCAAGAAAGAAGGCAACGGCGTGCGCACCTACCTGCACGCGCGGATGCCCACTTTCAGCTTCTCGCCGCACGAGATTCAGATACTGACCCGGTTCTTCATGGCGCGCGCGGCGCAGTCGGCGCCCTACATAGCGGAGCAGCTCGTGCCCCTCGACGAACAGGAACGGACGCTCGCCCGCGCGCTCTTCACTTCGACTGCGGCGCCCTGTCTGAAGTGCCATCTGGTGGGCGATGCCAACCGCGACCGTTTCGCCACGGCGCCTAGTTTCCTGGTCGCCAGGGAGAGGCTGAAGCCCACCTGGACGGCTCGCTGGATGCTGGATCCGCAGGCCATCTCGCCCGGTACCGCCATGCCGTCCGGCCTCTTCCGCCGCGATGGCGCGCGCTGGGTCTTCGCCGGCCCGACGCCGGAGGCCTTCCAAAAATTCAAGGGAGATCACGTTCAGTTGTTGGTGCGCTACATGTTTCAGATTACGCCGGAAGAACAGCGTCGTTTAACTCAGATGCTGCCGGCGCGGGGCAAGTAGGACAAGGAGAGGGGAAAATGAAACGGAATTCGATCGTGGTATGCGGAGTGGCCGCGGTGGCCTGGGCTTTGACCGGCTGCGGCGGCGGCAGCGAAACTAAGACCGCCGAGAAGCAGCCGGCGGCAGCCGAAGGAGGCGTCTATCAGCCCACCGGCGACGAAGGGAGCATCACCGGCAAGGTGGCTTTCACGGGCACGGCCCCCAAGGCCAAAGCCATTCTCATGGATGCCGACTCGGTGTGCGCCGCCAAGCACAAAGAGCCGGTTTATCCCGAGACCGTGGTTGCCAACAAGAACGGCACCCTGCGCAATGTCTTCGTCTACGTGAAGACCGGCCTCGAAGGCAAGACCTTCGCCGTCCCCACCGACCCGGTGACCATCGACCAGGACGGCTGCCAGTACAAGCCGCACGTGCTGGGAATCCGTGCCAGGCAGAATCTCAAGGTCGTGACCAGCGACGACACCACCCATAACATCCACCCCATGCCCAAAGTGAACCGGGAGTGGAACGTGTCGCAGCCCCCCAAGGCCGACCCCATCATTCAGAGCTTCAGCCGGGCCGAGGTCAGCGTGCCGGTTAAGTGCAACCAGCACCCCTGGATGAAGGCGTTCATTAACGTGGTGGATAATCCCTTCTTCGCCGTCACCGGCGATGATGGCACGTTCGAGTTGAAAGGCCTGCCTCCCGGCACGTACGAAATCGAAGCCATCCAGGAGCATTACGGCGCACAGACCATGAAAGTGACCGTAGCGGCCAAGGGTGCGGCCACGGCGGATTTCACTTACAAGCCCGACCAGGCCTACCTGCCCAGCTCGCTGAAACTCATGCCGGCCCTGGTCCTGCACTGTTGCGGGGAAGAATAGTCCGGCCATGTGGATCGCCAGCGCCCCGCGAAGCGTCGATCTGGCTGGGCTCGACGTTGTTCAGAAGCTGACAGCCTGCTGGGAACTTACCAAACCGCGCGTTGCCGCGCTCGTGGTGGCGGTAGCCTGGGCCGGGTTCTGGCTGGGTTCGGCAGGCGCCGCCACCCCGCTCCGCGCATGGGGCACCATTCTCGGCGTCGCCTGGTTGGCGGCCGGCATGTTCGCGCTCAACCAATGCTTCGAGCGCGAGTTGGACGCAAGGATGCGGCGTACCGAAAACCGGCCCCTGCCGTCGGGGCGCCTGACGCCGCGGGAGGCGCTCGGGTTCGGCTGGACGGCTTCCGCGGCGGGCATTGTCGCGCTGGCGGCGATGGTCAACCTGTTGAGCGCGGCCATCGGCGCCGTCACGCTGGTGGCGTACCTGTTCGTGTACACGCCGCTCAAGACCCGTTCCCCGCACTGCACTTTGCTCGGCGCGTTCCCCGGCGCCGCGCCTCCGCTGCTGGGGTGGGTGGCTGCCACCGGCCAATTAAGCCCGGAGGCCTGGTCGCTCTTCGCGATCCTGTTCGTGTGGCAGTTCCCGCACTTCCACTCGATTGCACTTCTCTACCGCGACGATTACGCGCAGGCGGGGATCCGGCTTTGGTCCACCGTGGAACCGGCTGGGACGACGCTGGGGCGGCAGACTATCGGTTTTGCGGTCTTGATGCTGCCCGTCAGCCTGGCGCCGGCGCTGCTCGGTATGGCCGGGCCGGTCTACATCGCGGGTGCGCTGCTATTGGGGGCGGCGCTGCTGTATCTCGCCGTGCGCACGGCGGCGGAGCAGTCGCGGCGGCAGGCGCAGCGGCTGCTGCTCGGGTCCGTGGTGTATCTGCCCGCACTGCTCGGGTTGATGGCGTTGGGGAAATGACAGGGAGGGGATTATGGCGCTGCTTTTAGGATTGTTCTTCGCCGCGGTCGGCACCGTGACGGTCGGCATCTTTTTGGCGAAGGTGTGGTGGCTGCCCGAGCTGATCTCCGTGCATGGCGCGGCCATCGACGACCAAATGGTGATGACGCTGATCATCGCCGGAACCGTGTTCTTCCTGGCTCAGATTACGCTCGGGTACTTCATCTGGAAGTTCCGCGGGCAGGGCGGGAAGGCCAGCAACTGGCACGAGAATCCTAAGCTGGAGTTTACCTGGACGGCGATCACGCTGGTGATTTTCCTGAGCCTGGGAATTTCCGGGAACCGCATTTGGGCGCAGTATTTCCAGACCCCGGTGCCCAAAGACGCCGTGATGGTGGAAATCACCGCGCAGCAGTTCGCCTGGAATATCCGCTATCCCGGCGCGGATGGCGTGTTGGGACGCACCAATCCGGCGCTGATCGACGACGCCGCGGGTAACTATATCGGGCTCGACCCCAAGGACCCCGCCGGCAAAGACGACGTGATCACCCAGAACCTGATGGGCATCCCAGTCAACCGTCCCATCCGTCTCATGCTGCGCAGCAAAGATGTGACGCACTCCTTTTTCGTGCCGCAGTTGCGCGTCAAGCAGGATGCGGTGCCCGGCCTCAGCATCGGGGTGTCGTTCACCGCCACCAAGACCGGCGAGTACGAAATCGCCTGCGCCGAGCTGTGCGGCATGCAGCACTACAAGATGCGAGGTCGCTTCCTCGTGATGACCCAGGCGGATTTCGAGCAGTGGCTGAAAACCAGGGCGGCCATGTAAATGAAAAACTTGCCGGAGAGGAGACAGTAATGGAAGTACACGTAGCGGCGCACCACGAAGCTCCAACGGGCTTCATCCGGAAGTACGTCTTCAGCATGGATCACAAGGTGATCGGTATACAGTACCTGTCGCTGGCGATGGTGGCGGTGACGGTCGGTATGATTCTCTCCCTCCTGATGCGCCTGCGCCTGGCATGGCCCACGGAGAAGTGGCCCATGCTCGCGCACATCTTCCCGGAGGGCTTCGCCGGCGGACCGATGACGCCGGAGTTCTACCTCGCCATGCTCACCATGCACGGCACCATCATGGTGTTCTTCGTGCTCACCACCGCGCCTCTCTCCGGCTTCGGCAACTACTTCCTGCCCATCCAGGTTGGCGCGCGCGATATGGCGTTCCCCTTCATGAACATGATGTCGTTTTGGGTGACCTTCGTCTCCTTCGTAGTCATGTTGATGGCGCTGTTTGCCGTGGGCGGCGCGCCCATCGCGGGCTGGACCGCCTATACCCCGCTGAGCGCCGTTGGCGTGATCGGCGGGCCCGGATTGGGGACCGGGCAGACCCTCTGGATCATCAGCATCGCGATCTTCTGCGCGGGGTCGCTATTGACCGCTCTCAACTTCCTCACTACGGTGCTCAACCTGCGGGCGCGCGGGATGTCGCTGATGCGCATGCCCCTGACTTCCTGGGCGTGGTTCACCACCGCCATTCTGGCCCTGCTGGCGTTTCCGGTCCTGTTGGCCGGCGGCGTGCTCCTGCTGCTCGACCGCGTCGGCGGCACCAGCTTCTTCATTCCAGCGGGACTGGTTATCAGCGACCGGCACCTTACCAACAGCGGCGGCTCGCCGCTGCTGTGGCAGCACCTCTTCTGGTTCTTCGGCCATCCCGAGGTGTATATCGCCATCCTGCCGGGCATGGGTGTCACATCGCACATCCTGTCGACCTTCTCCCGTAAGCCCGTGTTTGCCTACAAGGCCATGGTTGGCGCCATCTTCGCCATCGGGTTCATCAGCTACGTGGTCTGGGGCCATCACATGTTTATGAGCGGCATGAGCCCGTACACCAGCATGGCGTTCTCCATTACCACGATGGCCGTCGGCGTTCCCTCCGCCATCAAAACCTTCAACTGGCTGGCGACTCTCTGGAAAGGCCAGATCCGGTTTACCTGCGCCATGCTCTTCTCGCTGGGCTTCGTCTCGCTGTTCGTCACCGGGGGCGTCACCGGCATGCTGCTGGCGCAGCCGGCCCTGGATATCTTCCTGCACGATACCTACTTCGTGGTGGCTCACTTCCACATCATCATGGGTGTGGCCGCCATTTTCGGCATCTTCGCCGGGATGTATTACTGGTTCCCCAAGATGTTCGGCCGTCTCATGCACGAAGGCTGGGGGAAGGTGCACTTCTGGTTCACCCTGGTCGGCGTGTACTCCATCTTCATGCCGATGCACTTCCTGGGCATAGAGGGCCATCCCAGGCGCTACGCGCAACTGACCGAGTTCAAGTACCTGCTGCACCTCCAACCGCTGCATGTCTTCATCTCCATCGCCGCGTTCATCACGGTCACGGCGCAGGTGATTTTCTTTTGCAACTTCTTCTGGAGTCTGAAGAAAGGCAAGCCGGCGGGTCCGAATCCGTGGGAGTCCACTTCGCTGGAATGGAGCACCCCCTCGCCGCCGCCCTTCGATAATTTCGGCCCGGTCGAGCCGGTGGTCCATCACGGCCCCTATGAATACAGCGTGCCCGGCGCGGCCAAGGACTACATCATGCAGACCGATCCAGCGGCGGAGGAGCGTCCGTGACCCTGATCGTCGAACTCCCGGCAAGGCCGGGGAGGGGCGATTCCAGCCCCTCGCTGCGTACGTCCACGTCCCTGATGGGGATGAAGCTGGCCCTGGCCGGCATCGGCATGTTGTTTACGGCGTTCACCAGCGCCTATGTAGTCCGCCATGCTCTCGACCCGGACTGGCATGCCATCCGGATGCCCCGGATCCTGGTGGCCAACACGCTGGCGCTCGTCATCAGCAGCCTCTCGCTGGAGGTCTACCGGCGGAGCCGGGAAGAGCGCCTCTGGCTGGTTTTTGCCCAGGGGATGGGTGTGCTTTTCGTCGCCGGCCAGGTGGCCGCCTGGCGCCAACTCCTGGCCCACGGCGTCTATCTCTCTAACAACCCGCACGCCGCGTTCTTCTACGTCTTAACCGCCGCGCACGGCCTGCACATTCTCGGCGGCCTTTTCGCCCTCGGCGGAGTAACGCTGGTCGCCGAAGCGCGGCGCACGCGCTGGCTGGAAGTGGCTTCGCTGTACTGGCATTTCATGGGAGCACTCTGGCTCTATTTACTGTACCTGCTGTTTGGAATGAATTAATCGCGAGGAGGCTTACATATGGCCGATCGAGCAACCGCCATGACGATGGCGGCCGGCGACTGGAGCGGAGGCGTCCACCCTTACGCCATTTCCCATAAGAAGCTGGGGATGTGGCTGTTTATCCTCTCGGATTCGCTCACCTTTTCCGCCTTACTGGTGGGCTACGCCTACGTGCGCGTGGCCGCCAAAGTTTGGCCCACGCCCTTCCACTTCTGGCCCTCCGTGGTAACTGCCACGGTAATGACACTGGTGCTGCTTTCCTCCAGCCTGACCATGGTGATGGCGGTGGGCGCCGCGAAGCAGGGCAACCGCAAGAAAACCACTCGCTACCTGATCCTGACCATCCTGTGCGGCCTGGCCTTCGTCGTCCTGCACATGAACGAATGGAGGGGTCTGATCCACGAGGGCATGAAACTCTCTTCCAACCCGTGGGGCTCGCCGTTGTTCGGCGCTACCTTCTTTTCGCTCACCGGCCTCCACATGACTCACGTGCTTAGCGGCGTCGTCTATCTCGGTTTCGTCGCCTCCAACTTCAGCCGGGGCAGGTCAAGCCCTGACGATGTCGAGGTGAGCGGGCTGTACTGGCACTTTGTGGACCTGGTGTGGATGTTCATTTTCCCCCTCGTTTATCTGCTATCGGTGAAAGGATAAGTAAGCATGGAGACGCCTATGACAAACCAAACATCCCACGCTCACGAGGGCGGGAACCGCCTGTATCTGGTGGTCTGGACCGTTCTGCTCGGCTTAACCGCCATCGAGGTCTGGCTGGCATACGTGCAAGTCTTCTCCATGCGCGGCATGCTGACCATCCTGATGTCCCTTTCGCTCGTCAAAGCGGCCCTCATCGTCGCCTATTTCATGCACCTGCGTTTCGAAAGGGCCACCCTGGTGTGGTCTCTGGTTCCGGCCGTAGTCGTCATCGGGCTGCTCGCCGTCTTCTTTCCCGACGGTGTGCGCGCGCTGGAATTGGCGGTGCGATAGCTATGAAACTCGCAATCGGTGGTATTCTGGCGGGAACCGTGGCGTTCGCGCAATGCTCGATGTGCCGGACCGCTGCCGCGGCCAATAGTGCGTCCGCCAAGTCTCTGAATCTGGCCGTGGTGGTCTTGTTCGTGCCGGCGATGTGTCTCTTCTGCGGCGTCATGCTGACGGCGTATCGCGGCAACCGGAACCGCGACCGCGATGAGTAGCGGCGCCGTCCCGCGCACGGAGAATTTTATGTGGCAGGCATTGGTATTACAAACTGTCTGTGGGTTGATTGCCCTCGGCAGTATTGCGACCGTGGCCTGGGTCCTGTTTACCGGACAGATCGGCAAACAGGGGCTCGACGCGCTGTTCCTGCTGCTCGTCTGCCTCCTATTTATCGCCATCTTTATCCCCATTGCCGTCCCCTCCCAAACGTGGAAAAAGCTGGCCGCCCTGAGATCGCGGAAAGGCGCGAAGAATGAACCCCGAACGGGCGCATGAGCTACGTCCGCGGCTGATCCTGGTGGCGATCGCGGTAGCATGCGTGATCGTGCCGTATCTCACCTGGCGCCAGACGTGGTTTGGGCGCAGGCTGAGCCAGGCGGAAGTGGGGCAGTACCTGGGCGACGAGCAGCATCCGCGCAAGATCCAGCACGCCCTTACTTTCCTGGCAGAGCAGATGGCGAAAGCCGACCCCTCCGCCCGCGTGTGGTATCCCGGAATCGTCCAGGCAGCGCATCGCCCGTCGGTGGAGATCCGCACTCTGGCCGCCTGGACCATGGGCCAGGACAACCAGTCCGACATTCTGCACCGGGCGCTGCTCGTCCTGCTCGACGATCCCGAGGTGCTGGTCCGCCGCAATGCGGCGCTGGCGCTGGTACGCTTCGGCGACGCACAGGGACGGCGCGAACTCACCGCCATACTGCGTCCGTTGCCGGTTCGCTCTCCAGAGGCGGGGATCGTGTCGCTGCGGGTCCAAGTGGACCAGGTCGTGGGCCGGGGGTCGGTCATCGCGCGCGTGCAAACGCCGTCCGGCCGTACTGTGGAGTTGATCTCCCCGGTGCGCAGTCATGTGGCCGCCGTGCAGGCCGCTAGCGGAGCGCGCATCGCAGCCAACGACGCGGTGGCATCGCTCAGCCCGGACCAGGACGATGTGTGGGAAGCCCTGCGTGCCCTCTACCTGATCGGAGAAGCCGAAGATCTGGCAGCGGTTGATGTCTACGCCGCCGGAGCCGCCGGCGCGTCCGATCGGATTCACCGGCAGGCCCTCGCGACGGCTCAGGCTATACGTAAGCGGATGGCACCCAGCCCCACTCGCTGACCGGGCGGTCCGGCAGAGCCGGAAGCTCCACCGCGTGGCTCTTCTCCCACTCCTCGACGTTGACCATCTCGATGGCGTCCCAGGGGCAGCCGTCCAGGAACATGCCGTCCGGACCTTTGGCGGTGCACTTCGCGCATCCGATGCAGGTGGACTTGTCGACCTCCACGCGGCCGAATGGCGGATGCTCGTCGTCCGGCACCCAGAACATGCATTGCTCTACAGGACAATAGCCGACGCAGACGGGAGACCCGGCGCATCCGGTGCACAGCTCGTTGATGATTGCCAACTGTTTCGGCTTGCGCTTACGCGAGTCGGTCCGCCCACGCGACATCGGCTCCAGCTTTTCCAACACAGTTACGCTCGCTGCCATGAAACGTCGCCCTCCGGTGCTTAGAGACATCATACACCGCCAGACGGTCGCACATCGCGCTGCATCCGCCTTGACCTCGTCCCACTCGAACTGAAACGGTCGTGCGTTCACCGATCGCTCCTGTATCATCCTATGGCATTGAAGGCCCTCTCGCGGAGCGGAATCACTGGCGCCCTTGTGCGGACACTGAACTTCGCGCAGCGCTATAGCGCGGCAGTCGACTTCGCCGCGCTGGACCGCGCTGGTTTCATCCTCGACCGAACCCATGCGTTCGCCGACCCCAATGATGCCGCCGCCGGCATCCACTTTGATCCTGCCCACTCCGGAAATCCTCGCGGACGCCGCTCAGCACTGCGGAATCTCTGGCCGGAGTGCTAACGGTTTTGCAACGGTGTTTGGGAAAATCGGGGATACTCGGGGATACTCATTTCCGTGTTCTTGACAGAGAACGCAAGATCGGGACACCCGGCGAAACCCTGTCAAGTACCTTGAGGTGCTAGCGGGAGCAATCTCGTGGGGGTTCAAGTCCCCCTCTCCGCACCATAGCAGCTCGCCTGCCGGGTTGTGGTTAAATATTCGCACGAAGGCAGAAATTATGTGCATGGCGTTCGTTGCATTGCTCCTTGCCGCGTCGTTTGCCGGCCCGCCGCGTTGTAAGGGCAACCCCGCGTTGGTTGGCCAGTGCTTCACCATCCACGGCCGGCTGCGCGCGTACAATGGCAACCCGACGTTCAGAATCTGGCCCATTGGAACCAGGCGGATCGTCGGTGTGACAGGTCCCAAGCCTGGCGATTAGGCCCTCATGCCGGAGAATCTGGCCTGCGGATTCTCCTGCGATGTCATCGCCGATTTCGAAGTGTGCCCATTCAGCGAGAGCCAGCCGGGCGTGATGCAGCGAGTCTGCATCGAGGTTGCCAGCAGGAGAATCGTTAGCCGGAGGGAATAGCGTAGTTGGCGGCCCCGGCGCCTGCCACTGTGGCTACAAATCCGGCATGCAGACCGCAACTGCCGCAAACAACAACGGGATCCACGCCGTCATTGGGTAATCGCGCCCGAAGACTTTGGCGGGTAACCGCCCGCTGCGGCACCGCGGAGCCGGGGCGGAACAGGCCTCCGTGTTGGCGGTGCTCTGCGAGACCCTGATGACGCTCTCTGGGGCTTACCTTGTTGTGGCGCTGTTCATCAAGTCCCACACTAGGCTGACGGCGATATTCAGTTCTGGTATTCTTCTACACCGAAGTATCCGAGTTTTCGGGCGGTACGAGTACGTGCATGTTTTGAACCTGAGGAGGTAGGATGACCTGTCCGCGCTGCAAACTGATCAATCGCGATTCGGCGCGACGCTGCGACTGCGGATACGATTTCGAATCGAAGAAGGTCGAGACGGCGCACCTAAGACAGGAAC